>OGML01000669.1_pt1 | contig 35106 bp, 31 predicted proteins | sample 1572951 | NCBI WGS metagenome assembly OGML01 (sample SAMEA2581883, study PRJEB24529) | metagenome | biome: Human gut stool | place: China | collected 2011 | reverse complement strand
CGTCCTTCATGGGGACGTTGAAATCGCAGCGGACAAGGACCTTCTTGCCGCAGTAATTCTGATCGTCGATCGTTTTCTTACCTAAACCCATGGTAACAAACTCCTCTCAAATTCTTTTCGTTCGGAATCGAATTTTGCTCTTCATCGGGGGCCGCGCACTGCGAACTTCCCCGTACATCCTTATTATAAACAAAAAGCGTGTGTATTGCAAGGATGGGAGATGGATAATTTATTAACAAACATTTGTTGCAGAAGCAAAGAAATGTGGTGATTTTGCCGGAACGCACCAAAAACCGCCGTTTTTTCTGAAAAAGACCCGCCGCAGGGAGTGTTCGCCCCCCGCAGCGGGTCTGTTCATTCAGGATATTTTCCGGAACTTCTGCTTCGCTTTTTCCAGATATTCCAGCACCAGCGGATTTTTCATACCCAGCAGGATGACCGCGTATGCAGCCACTGAGCCCAGCACCGCTGCCAGAATGGAGACGAGATTGGGCAGAGCCAGTGCCTTGACCCCGGTACAGACAAGAACGATGCCCGCACAGCCGCAGAGCACCGAGCCAACGGTGCACCGGTCAGCAGAGACCGTGACCAGACCCCTGGAGCAGCGGATGCAGAGTATCATGGAGCACAGCTCTGCCAGCAGGGTGGTAAAGGCCGCCGCATTCTCCCGGAACCGCGGGATGAGCAGGATGTTCAGCCCCACGTTCAGCAGACCGCTGACCAGCGTGATCCAGAACAGTTCCTTTTCTCTTCCGCAGGGCAGAAGCGCGCAGGAATTGTACAGCCAGCCAAACAGACAGACGATCAGGGCAAGACTCAGGATCTGCAGGGGCATCACCGCATCCAGATAACTTTCCCCGGAAATAAAGAGGACGACCTCCCGGCTGAGGGCAAACAGTCCCACCACAGCCGGAGCCACCACCACGATGAGCGCGTTGAAGATATTGTTGAACAGCTTGTTGAAGTTTGCCTTGTCCCCCACGCCCGCATAATGGGACAGCCGCGGGATAGACACCACCAGCACCGCCGAAAGCAGGTTCTTTACAATGCCATAGATCTTACCCGCCACCGAGTAAATGCCCACATTGTAATCTGTTCCCAGAATGCCCAGGATCGTGGTATCCGAGCTGACGTAAAGGGTCGTTGCCAGTGTGGATGCAAAGATGATAAGGATGGGCTTGAGGTGCTTTTTCCAGTCGATCTTTCTTGTCAGCCGGATGGTGCAGTACCGCCGGGCCCGGAAAAAGTTGAGCACATTGGCACCTACCGCCGCAAACACCGTGATGCCTGCATAGATGCAGTAGTCATCCCGGGTCTTGACGAAGGCAAACAGCATGAAAATGGACAGCACCTGAAACAGCAGACCTCGGATGGTGATATAGGTATACTCCTCAAAGATCGTGAACACCCATTCGGTACCGATGGTCGTAAAGAAGATCTGTAAACTCAGCACCAGCATCAGGTCGGTATAGGCATGGAGCTTTGTCCAGAAAAGCATCGTCACCGCCAATACCGCATAGGTCAGGGCCGTGGAGATCATATTGATGGAGAACATCTCCGAGGCAAAGGCCGACAGTTTTTCTCGGTCATTCACATAGCGGGAGCCCTCACGCACCGCATAGGAGGAGATGCCAAGGCCTGCAAACAGCAGAAAATACCCGCAGACCGAGCTGGCAAAGTTCACTTTGCCCAGGTTTTCCACCTGAAGAACATTGGAAGCGTAAGGGAATGTAATGAGCGGGAAGATAATATTCATCAGTGTTTTGAATGCGCTCATTGCTGCATTCAGACTGAGGGATTTTTTCATTCAGATCTCCACTTCGTAAGTTTTTCTGGCCTGTTTCTTTTTCAGCCAGCTGTTCCAGAGCAGATACGAATACAGCGTTTTTATAAAATACCGATACTGCCCTGCACGAAGCCAGCCTAGCAGAAGGGGGCCGGCATTTCTCTTAAACTCCCGTTCCGCTTCGGCACACGCCTGCTCCATAAAAGTATCATCCTTGCAGTATTTCACCACAATTTCTCTGCACCGGAGCGCATATCCGGCCCGTGCAGACCGATACACGAACGGTTCATCTGCAAACACTTCACAGATACGCCGCCATGCCTTCAGCTCTGTCAGTTTTCCTGCCGAATAATGCCCGCTCGTCACCGAGTCATCGTTGACATAGTAATAGTAAAGTGCCTTGTCGATGCAGGCAATTTTTTCTGCCTTTCGGATACATTTTGCAAGAAACAGCGTATCCTCACCAATTTTCAAGTCAGTATCGAACACAACGTCTTGTGTGACCGCACGGCGGTAAAGCGCACCCCAGCACACTGTATGTGCCTTCCGGCTGTTCCAGTCATATCGTCTGACCGGCATAACACTGACTTTCTCCGTCTCATCGCTCTTCGTCTGGGTTCGTCCGGTCGTGCCCAGAAGATCCAGACCATAGCAATAAGCAATCTCCGCACCGGTCTCATCCAGCACTCTTTTGAGCCGCTCTATGCACTCGGCATGGAGTGAATCATCCGGGTCAGCAAAAGAAATCAGTGTGCCTGTACTTTTTTCCAATCCCAGATTTCGCGCAGAGGAAACGCCACCGTTCGGCTTATGGTATATCTTGATCCGCGGATCTTTTTCTGCATAGTGCTGGCAGATGGCAAGGGAGTTGTCTGTTGATCCATCATCCACCAGAATGATCTCCAGATCCCGATAGGTCTGACCGAGGATGCTGTCCAGACATTTTTCCAGATACTTTTCTTTGTTATAGATCGGCACAATGATACTGACGGTATCGTTCAGCACAAATTCTCCTCCCTTATTTTGCCGCCGGGCCGTTTTTCAGCAGGAACAGTTTTGCATACAGCCTCCGGCTGCATCTGAGCAGCTGATACTTCCGCTGGCTGCTGGTGCAGAGCAGCTTTGCCGCCGCCGGGTCGCACTCCTGCAGAAAGGCCTCCATCTTTGCGCGGCGCTCCGTGTCCTGCATCAGATACGGATAGCAGTGCTCCACCACGCTCAGCATGGCGGCATCATTTTCCGACATTCCCGGGTATGCTTCCCGGATGGCCTGATATTTCTGATAGCCCATATCCAGCTTATCCTCGTAGAACTTCATGTTCCTGCGGTGAAGGATGCTGTCCGGGCGCTGATAGTAATAATACAGCGGCACCGGGCGGTATGCGACCTTGCTGCACTGCTGAAAAATGCGGTATGTGGTTCCCTGATCTTCCATCATCCGCCCCAGCGGATAGCGGACATCCCGGAACAGCTCCCGCTTGTAGAGCTTGTTCCAGGCAAAATCCCCCAGCTCATCCGAGACAAGGGTGCTGCGGATGGCTTCCCGGCCTGTCATGCACTGCACCGGTACAGCGAGCTCTGCCGGGGCAAGCTCTTCTTCCCGTTCAAACATCCGGAAGCCCACCACAGCAACATCCGCATTCTGTTCCTGCAGGTCACGGCAGAGCGTTTCCAGCATCCGGCTGTCCAGAAAATCATCACTGTCCACAAAGCAGAGATACGTTCCCTTTGCCCGTTCGATCCCTGTGTTGCGTGCTGCAGAGAGTCCCCCGTTTTTCTGGTGGACTGCCGTTACACGTCCTTCCTGTGCGGCATATTCGTCGCAGATCGCTCCGCTGGCATCGGTGGAACCATCGTCCACCAGCAGGACCTCAAGATCCTGATAGGTCTGGTGCAGGATGCTGTCCACGCAGCGGCGGAGATATCGCTCCACATTGTAGACCGGAACAATGACACTGATCAGCTCTGTCTCCATGTTCTGTTCCCTCAGAAGAATGTTTCTCTGCCGATGTGGAGGATCTCCGAGGTGTACGGGCAAATGGCATTGTTGCCCTGAATATACGCCTGATAGATCCAGATGATGACCAGCATTCCCCACATGGCAGCCTTCAGCAGCTTGCGCAGACGCTCATCCTCCACGCACTTGATCACACGGCCAATGGCGAGATAACGGAAGAACGCAAAATACAGGCAGATGCGGTAGAGCGGCACATTGATGTTGCGCAGCTGGGCCGTTGCCATCTCGATCAGGATCATCACGATCCAGAAATCAGCATCCGAGCGGGTAAAGCGGCGATGGCCCGCCCCTTCCTCTCTGGCATACCAGCGATACAGCACAATGGGCAGGATCAGGAACGGCAGACGCACAATGATGGGATTCAGAGTGAAGCCGCCCGCATTGGCATCATAATAATATCCGTAAAGTCGATCAATGAAGTCCACATTCAGAGCCAGCCTGACCACAGACTTGCTGAAGAAGGCAAGGTAGACCGAAAATGCCGCCAGGCCACCCTTGACCCACCAGTTGTCGAAATGCTGAAGCAGGATATAGATCAGCAGCGCGCCAAACGAGATAAAGGTGGCATTGTGGAACAGACAGGAGACCGCCAGCAATAGGACAGCCCAGTGATACTTTTTCTTCCACGCAAAGCTGAACGCCAGAAATGCCACACCCAGCGCCACAGACTGCCGCTCGGCATTATAAGTATCGCCATAATACAGGCAGAGGTAAGCCAGCCAGCCATAGGGCACAGAGACATACTCCTTATACTGCACCAGCCCGATCATAAACAGGCCGCAGGCCAGCAGGTCTACCATAAAGTAGAGCCAGTGGACATCACCAAAAACATGGGCCGCCAGATAGACCAGCGACATAAACAGCGGCTCTGTTTTGTGCCGCTGCCGGATGCAGGCCAGCAGACCGTCCTGCAGTTTTGCATCTGCCACCCATTCCTCATACACCACGCTGTCCGTGCCAATGGACGGGTCCCGCAAGCCTGCCAGTACCGCCATCACCAGCACTGCCAGCGCCAGGCAGAGATAAAAGCCCTTCTCGTTGTTTTTCTTCGTCCGCAGGTGCTCGCCATAGGCGGCAATGCCCACAGAAACCGCAAAGGTCCCCAGATAAATCAGCATAACTTCTCCATTTTTATTTTTCGACTGTGTGTTTATTTTTCCATTCTCCCAGCCCATAAACGGCATAGAACAGCCGCTTGCTGATCAAAAGTGTTTCCACCTTGATCCGGTCTGCTCTTTTGGCCCAGGGCCGCCGGGCAAGCGCCCGGTGTTCCTGCACAAAGCGGCAGATCCGTGCCTGAGCCTCCGGATAGCTGGCAAAATCGCCATCCAGAATGCCTTTCAGTGTCTTCAGGTATGTAACCAGCTGCAGGTATTCCGCTTCTGCTTTCAGCACAGGGACCGTTTCCGCAATAAAGCGGGTCACGTCTTCGCCCACATCCAGAATGACCAGATTCTTCTCGGCAATGCCGCTCTTCATGGTCGAACCGGTATGGATGCGGTAATCGTACATCGGTTCCGGAAACACTTCCACTTTTGCACAGCGGGCAATGGCCCGATACATCACCGCATAGTCCTCGTACAGAAGGCCCGCAGGAAACTGCAGATCTCCCCAAACCTCCCGCCGGAAGAAAACGCCGCCTGCCCCATGCCCGATGCCCTGATGCAGCAGCATCCGGCGCATGGTCTCTTCCCGGTTCAGCAGCTCTGGGATCTGGTGCGAATTTTCCGTCCGCCCCTCCGGCTGCTCTGTCGAGAACATCTCCAGCGGGGTCAGGGCTGCATCAGCACCATCTGCCTCACAGTGCTCCACAAACTGGGCAAGAGCCGTGGAGCGGATCAGATCATCGCTGTCCAGCAGGTAAAAATATTTTCCCTGCGTCTGTTGCAACCCAACGTTCCGGGCATCAGACTGCCCCCCATTGGGCTTATGGAACACCCGGATGCGGCCATCCTCCGCAGCCAGTTCATCACAAAGTTCCCCGCTGCCATCGGTGGAGCCGTCATCTACCAAAAGCAGCTCCCAGTTCTGGTAACTCTGCGCCTGCACGCTCTGCACACAGTCCCGCAGATACGGGTAAACATTATAGACCGGCACAATGACCGATACAAGCGGTTTTCTTTCCTCCAACCGGATCCCTCCACCTTACTTTTTTCCACGCCATTGCGTTTTTTCATAGACCCGTCGGGTCATGGCATAGCCGCTGTAGGAAAGTGCCGCCGCCAGCCGGGCCTTTTTGCGGGCCTGCGGATCCAGCAGAACGTTCCAGCGGTATTTTTTCACTTCCTGCCAGAGGGCCTTTTCAATCTTTTCATGCTGCCTGTCCTGAATCTGGAACAGGATATTGCAGACATTGCTCAGATAGCGGCATTCTGCCGCACGGCTCAACTGGGGGAAATCACGCTTCACATTTTCCATCAGTGCATGGCAGTGCCGCACACTATCCAGTTTTCTGGGGTTGAAGGCCATATTCTGGATACTGCTGCCCCGCTGGAAATAGTAGTAATCCCGGTTTGCGATATGTGCCGCCTTATGGGCACGCTTTGTCACCTCGTAGGCGACTGGGATATCCTCATAGAGCTTGCCCATCGGGTAGCGCACGCCCTCGAACAGTGCACGCTTGTAGAGCTTGGTAGGGGTAGTCACCTCCATGCCCTCCTGATACAGAATGCGGCGCAGGCATTCCTCCCGGCTCAGGATCTCGAATGCTTCCAGACGCTCTGTGGGCACGGACTGCACCGGCTGGCCCTCAAACACCTCTTCAAAACAGCTGGCTGAAAAATCCGCCCCCGCCTGCTCGAGTGCCCGGTACAGGTTCTCGATGTAATAAGGTGACACCCAGTCATCGCCATCCACAAAAGAGAGATATTCCCCCTTTGCTGTGTCCACACCAGCGTTGCGGGCATCGGACAGACCACCATTTTTCTTGTGGAGCACCCGCACCCGGGCATCCTGTGCAGCATATTCATCACAGAGGGTCTCGCTGCCATCGGTGGAGCCGTCGTCCACCAGCAGCAGCTCCATGTTCTGATAGCTCTGCCCCAATAGACTGTCCACACAGCGGTTCAGATATGGCTTTACATTATAAACAGGAACGATGATGCTTACCAAAGGGTCCATCTTATCTCCTCATTTCAGCAGGTCGAAGTAAAACTCTTCCAGCTTCTTCGCCTCGGTGACGATATCAAAACCGCCTGCCCGCATCTCAGCAGAGGTATCCCGCCGCCGGGCATTTTCTGCAGCCCGGATCGCCGCATCCGCCCAGACTGCCGGGCTTTCCTGCAAGCTCAGGTACTGCATCTCGGGCAGGACCTGAGCCTCCTGCGGCACCTCTGTGGAACAGATGACCGGCAATGCCGCCGCTTGTGCTTCGATCAGCACGATCCCAAGCCCCTCATACCGCGAGGGCAGAACAAAGGCATCCATGGCCTGATAGAACTTTGCGGGATCGCTCTGTCGGCCCAGAAAGCGGACATTCCTTTGCAGCCCCAGCGCCTCCGCTTTCCGGCGGGCAGCGGCTTCGCTTTCCCCTTCTCCGATCAGCAGTAAAACGGCATCCGGCCGTTGTTTGCAGATCTCTGCCATTACATCCAGCAGAAATTCGTGATTCTTGGCATAGCAGAACCGTCCGACATGGCCCAGCACCAGTTCATCCCCCAGGCCAAGCTCCTGCCGGACGGCTTTCCTTTTGGAGGCATCATAAGTAAAGCGGTCGAGCTCAATGGCATTGTTGAACACCCGGAAGGGCTTTTCACCATAAAGCCAGCTGCCTGCCGTTCTGGAGCAGGCACAGAGCCGGGTGGGATACACTGCAGCAAAGGGACGGAGCAAGTATTTCATCACATTTTTTGCTCCTTCTCCCCTGCCCACCGTAGAATGGTTGTGCGCGATCCGGTTGGGCACCCCTGCACGCTTTGCCCCCCAGAGGGAAAGCACGCTCAGGGTGTTCATGTGGGAGTGAACGATCTGGTACCCGTTCTGCCGGAACAGCCGCCCGATCTCCCGTTCATACTGCGGCAGGTGGGTATATTTCGGCACCACATACACCCGGCCGCCCAGCTGTTCGATCTCTTCCCGCTGGGGCAGGGTCGAGCCTTCCAGCGCGAAAAAATCAAACTGAACTCTGGAACGGTCCATGTGGCGGTAGTAGTTCATCACCACCATCTCCACACCGCCGTAGTTCATATCTGTCATCATCTGGGCCACACGGATGGGCTGTGCATTCTGCTCCATGGTCATACCAGCTCCTTGCGGTCACAATCCTCGAACCAGTCCCGGAAGCTCTCCTCCAGCGTATAGTGGAACTTGTAATCGGTGGCGGCCAGCTTCCTGCCGCAGACATTGGTGGATACCATCAGCTTCCGGACACGGGCGGGATGGATGCCCACCTTTTTGCCCCCGATGGGTCCCAGAATGCCCGCCGCAAACAGCAGCAATCCGGCGGGCACCAACGGCACATGGCGGTGCAGGCCGGTCGCCTTCTGCATTGCATTGCAGATTTCTTCAATGGTATAAGCCGGCTCGTAAGTACAGTTATAGATCTCTGCTCCGGGGAAGGAATGATCCAGCATCCGGTACTTGAAGAAGCGCACCAGCTCCTTGACGTAGATACACGCCTTGATGGTGTCCTTCCGGCCGGCATAGAAAAAGTAGCCCTTCTTCTGCCCCCTGTACAGGCGGGTCATGTTGCCGTGCTCCCCTCTGCCATAAACGATGCCGGGCCGCACGATGGTCAGCTCCCGGGCCGGATCACGGGCCTGCCAGATCTGGTGGATCTTTTCTGCCACCAGCTTGCTGATCCCATACGGCGTGTTGGGCGTTGGCAGAGTCTCCTCCGTCTTGAGGTCCTCAGACGCGCCATAGGGTGCAATGGAGCTGGTGAACAGGATCTTCCGGATGCCGTATTTTTCCGCAAATGCGGTCACATTTTCCGCGCCCCGGATATTTGTTTCAAAATAGGCTTCTTCCGGGTGGCCGGGGGTGCGGTGGACCGCTGCCAGATCAAAGATCACGTCCTCCGGAGTCGGAACGAACTCAAAATCGATGGGCTTACGCACATCCAGCCGAATATACTGCACCCCATCGTTCTTTTCCACAATGCCCGGCACCACGCCCTCTTCCCCGGGCATCACAAGATCCAGGTCGTAGATCACGTCGCCGGGTCTGACGCACTCCTTCAGCAGCAAATGAATGAGATGGGTGCCGATAAAACCAGATCCACCAAAAAGGATATAATTCATTTTGCCCCTTTCCGGTCAAACACAACGCCCACCGTCCTGAACAGCAGGTAGATATCCATCCAGATGGACCAGTTGTCGATGTACTGGACATCCAGCTTGACCACTTCTTCAAAATCATCAATATCGCTGCGGCCGCTTACCTGCCACAGGCCGGTAATTCCCGGCTTCATGGAAAGGCGGCGCTTGTGATGGCTCTCGTACTGCCGGTACTCATCCAGCGTGGGCGGGCGGGTACCCACCAGGCTCATGGAGCCCCGCACAACGTCAAAAAACTGCGGCAGCTCATCGATGCTGGTGCGACGGATGAAGCGGCCCACCCGGGTGATCCGGGGGTCATCCTCCATCTTGAACATCAGGCCGTTCATTTCGTTCTGGGCCATCAGCTCCTTTTTGCGTGCCTCCGCGTCCACATACATGCTGCGCAGCTTGTGGATGTAGAACACCCGTCCATTCCGGCCCACCCGGCGCTGCTTGAAGATCAGCGGGCCGGGGCTTTCCAGCTTGAGCGGGATGGCCACCAACGCAATGATGGGGATACTGATGATGCACCCCACGATGCCGCCCACGATATCCATGGTCCGTTTCAGCACCTGATCCCGCAGCTTGAGTTCCACCGTGCCCATCGTCACAACATTGCCGCCCGCACAGCGGCTCAGTTCCCGGCTGATGCGCACCGCACTGGTCTCATCGCAGCAGGCTTTTTCGATCCGGTCCAGCACCGGCAGGCGGAAATGGACCGTCAGGCCCATGCTCTCCATCTCCTCGAGGTAGGGCAGCATGTTTTCCTCGCTCTCCTGCGCAATATCCAGATACACTTCATCCAGCGCTGCCTGCCGCAGCCAGTCCATGAAATTATCGAAGTTCGCCTCGATCTTCACCCCATCGATCTCAGTGTGAAGCTGCCCCGGGGCAGCTTCCAGAATGGCAAGGCCGGTCACACGCTTGGACCAGTCCTTTTTCAGCTCTTCCAGGATAGGGCTTGCGTTCTCCTGCGTGGTCACCACCCCCACAAGGCTCTGAATCCCCTTGGTATAGCGGGAGCGCACCAGCATCTTTTTGAGGACAGCATGAGCGCCCGTCATCACAAAGACATCGATGACGGGCACAAACACCAGAAAATAGCGGGAGTGCAGCATGGGAGCCTTGGTCAGCGCCAGACAGGCCGCATCAATGAGAGTCAGCAAAAAATTGAACCGCACCGCAATTTCAACTTCACGGACCGGCGTGCGGTTCACGATATTTTCGCTCTGATCAAATGTAAAAAAGGTCAGAATATAGGCCAGCAGTAATAAAAAACAGGCTTCTACCAGATCGTCCAACTGGAAGTCCCCCATCTTGTGCAGGACACCTGCGGTCAGCCCCCACGCCAGCCCAATGCTGAGAACCAGAGAGAGCAGATCAATCAGAAACAGGTATCCATACTGCAGTTTTTCACGTTTCGTAATCATACTGTTTCGTTGTCTCCATTTATTTTTACCATTTTATCATATCGGGAGAAGGGTTGCAATAGATGGAGATCGAATGCGTGCTGCTTTTGTCGGATCATTACGAATGGGTCGTACCATTTTATGAAAGCACCTTATCGCGCCCAAAATGGTCAGCAAAAAGCGCCCTTTCTCTCGCATCACACAAGAGAAAGGGCGCAGTCAAGCTTTATTCAGCTCAGGAGAAACTCCGATCAGCAGTTCTCAGCGAAGTACTTAATGGTACGAACCATCTGAGAGGTGTAGGAGTTCTCGTTGTCGTACCAAAACCGGTTTGTTCGTACCAAAATTATATCACGTTTCAGCGTCATTTGCAAGGATTTGATTCGTTTCACTTCTGACCTGCATTTTTCAGATTTCAGCGTATATTTTTACGACATTCCACGGTTCAAACGCCTTGGGTCTAGGGCCAGCTCTCCCAGGCACTCTCCTCAGAAGCTCTATGACAGCTAGATTGCCAACATGTTCCTGCTGATTAACTAAAATTTCTCCGGACGTGATTTTGAGCCATGGTGTGGGAAATGTAGTCATTTATGTTCGATACAGAACAATTCTATTCATTCCAAGTCACACCAGTTACCATTTATATAAGAAAACCGCGTGAACTGCCAGAGCTATAACTCTACGCTCCGACTGATCCACACGGCTCTAAAATATTTATTTCAGCTTTGCGAGGATTTCATCTGCCGTCATACCGGATGCCAGCAGTTTCTTCAGCACGTCCTCTGCTTCGACTTTCTTTGCCGATTCCGCTGCTTTGGTTTCAGCTTTGACCTTCTTGGCTTCAATTCTGGTGATTTCCTTGTCGATAGATTTCAGCTCGGCTTTCTTGGTTTTCAGGTCAGCTTTCAATGCATCGATATTGGCAGTGATAGATGCAATTTCGATGGTAGCGGCTTCCTTTGCAGCCTGCTTTTCAGTGATCTGTGCGGCAAAGTCAACGGTTGTTTTTACGGTCTTGGGCTTGTTTTTGCTTCCTTTGGGACGGGGCATAAGGGACACCTCCAATGTTTTTTGATGGCTTCAGTATAACACTCGTCTTTTATGTTCGCAAGAGGTGCATTCTGTAGAATAAAAATATAATTTGATTCAAGCAATGTGAAGGGGATGCTCAACTGCACCCGGCAAAAATTAATATTTGTTTATATCTTCTACTTCTGCTTTTGACGCGCTTTAGTAGGTTTGCCGCGTAGATATTTCTGTCAACTACTGCGTTAGAAATTTTCAAGTCGCTTCAGCTTTGCAAGGATCTCATCCGCGCTCACGCCGCTTGCCGGCATTTTCTCAATTTTCCTTTCACAGGGATAACGATCTTATCTTATACAACAGATCCACTGAACGAATTTTGAACATTTATTAAACCAATCTGAGGCTGGAGACTCAACTCTTTTATAATTGATATTTCTCTTTTCCTGTTTAGTTCATCGTTTCCCTTTGCCGTCAAAATATGTCCCGATATGCCTGCATCCGGCTCCACTTTTTTTATATATCCCGCACTCTCGAGTTCTTCTATGCATGCATTAAACTTTTCTTTGGATATGCCTAATATATGCTCATCAATAAACCGTTCTCTCTGAATTGTTCGCAAGAGTGCCCTGTAATAATCTAAACTGCCATCGATACGTTTGCGCGGAATATAAGGCTTTTCAATATCGGGTAACAGTAGCGTCTCGCCATCTACACACATGCCAGTAATGTATCTTTTATAAACATAAGACAAAACCGTATTTTTGCTGCAGCTCCACTTCTTTGCCGCCTCATCAATAGTAATCATCTGAAGCCCTCTAGTATCAATTCAAATCTAATAATTTCAACTTATATTCTAGCTACAGAATCTCACTGTGTTGCCTTTTATGCCTTGATTCCCTGATACTCCTGCTGAACCTGCTGATAGCTTTCCAGATTGCCAATGTCATACCGCTTGCCCGGCATCTCCATAGCATGCACATCCGTTACTGTGCACAACCATGCAATAAAGCTGCCCGGAGCATCGGTACCACACTTCTTCTGTGCAATTGCATCTTTGACCTTTCTGGCATCTGCCCGAGTGTACACATAGAAGGGAGGGCAGCACCAGTGGCTCTTGGGCTGGGCAGGCTTTTCTTCCATAGAAAGGATCTTGTCCTGATCGTCGAGCTCCACCACACCGCACTTCATGAGCTTCTTTTCCTCTGGTTCATAATAGCGCATTATACAGGATGTTTTCTTCTGTTGGGCATAAGCCACAAATTTGGAAAGAGAGAAATCCAGCACATTATCGCCGGCGATCACCAGCAGGTCATCGTCCAGCCCCAGCTGGTCAATGGCAAATTGCACGTCACACACAGCACCAAGCCGGGTCTCATTGCTGCTGGTTCCATCGTCCACCACCTGAATATTTTGCTTCTTGGTAGCCGCCCAGTTTTCAAAATGATGGGCATACTTGTGATTGCTGATGACCACATAGGTATCTACCAAACCAGCGGTATCAATGTCATCCACCAGCCAGTCCAAGATGGTCTTATCCCCTACCTTCAGCAAGGGTTTGGGAAAGTTCTCGGTCAAGGGATATAGGCGGGTTGCGTATCCCGCGGCCAAAATCAAGCACTTCATATTAGTCCTCCGTCTTATGCCCTACGCCGTCCGCACTCTCGCACAGATGGAAACTGTACTTACCACACATCTCCGGGAATGCAGTGAGATACTTTCGTTCCACTTCTTCCCGGATGTCATCTGCCTTATTGGGATCGATCAACGCCATACAGCACCCCTTAAAGCCAGCACCACTGAAGCGCCCACCGTAAATGCCAGCGGTCTCCCTCATAATCTCGTAGAGTTTGATCTGCTCCGGCGCACCGGACTCCCAGTTGTGGATGCTGCTCCAGCCAGATTCAAAGGACAGGCGTCCATACTCCTCCAAATCGCCTCGCCGCCATGCTTCCGCACCAGCTTCCACACGCTTGAACTCGGTATACCAATGTTCACAACGTTTTGCCCATTGCACCGGCAGCTTATCTTTATAGGTCTGGTAGATCTCATACGAAACATCCCGGGCGTTAGCTTCATTGAACTTTCCGTAGTCAAGACCCGCAAAAGCCTGCAAGGCGTAAATGCCTGAACGCAACTCATCCACTCGCATATTGTATTTAGAGCCAGCCAAGCTGTGCTCCAAACCGCTGAAAAATACCGCAATCTTGTAGGGCTTCATGTTGGGATTCGTGGGAATCAGCTCGTAGCTGTTATCTTTGCAGTCCAGATACAGCAAGTGGTCTTTTTTACTCAGAACCTCGCAGCTCTGATCCAGGGTTCCTACATTAACACCCACATATTTTTTTTCTGCCTCGAACGCAATGCTGATCAGCGCTGAAGAACTCAGCTTGATTCCATTGACCTGACATAGCGCCTCCAAAAAAGACAGAATCACAGCTGCAGAGGAAGAAAGCCCTCCGATAGGCAAAGAACCTTCTATCACTCCACAGAGACCAACTGTCAGCGGAAACCGATTGCTCAAAGCCCAGGTTGCACCTCGCAGATAATCTGCCCAGTCACCCGTCTTTTCCCCAATTTCACGGATGTGCCACTGCGCACGTTTGGGAAATTGCAGGCTGCACATTTCAACAACGCCATTCATCTTTGGCTTGTATGCAATATGGATTCCTTTATCAATCGCAAGTCCTGTGATCTTTCCTAAGTTGTGATCACTGTGGGCACCAATGGGGCAAATCCGATAGGGGCAAAAGCTGATGCCAACGGGATCTTTTCCATATATTTCGTAGAATCGTTCTTCACAACGCATACGCTCCCTCCTTTCCCTCAGGCCATATAAAACTCTTTGTACCATTCAGCAAACTTCCGCAGGCCATCCCGAAGCGGAGTGTGGGGCTTAAAGCCGAAGTCCCGCTCCAAGGGTTCCGTGTCTGCAAAGGTCACCGGCACATCACCGGGCTGCATGGGCACCAGTTCCTTGTGAGCCTCGAAGTCGTAATCGGCAGAAAGCACACCAGCACGAACCAGTTCTTCAGACAGAATCTGCACAAAGTCCAGCAGATTTTCCGGATTGCTATTGCCGATATTGTAGATGGCATACGGCGGGATCGGCAGACCATCCTCGCCGTTTTTCTTTTCGGGAGCCTTTGCCATCACACGGACAACACCTTCCACGATGTCATCCACATAGGTAAAGTCCCGCTTGCAGTTGCCATAGTTGAAAATCTTAATGGTTTCGCCGTTGACCAGCTTGTTGGTAAAGCCAAAGTACGCCATATCCGGACGACCGGCAGGGCCATAGACGGTAAAGAACCGCAGGCCGGTAGAGGGGATATTGTAGAGCTTAGAGTAGGCGTGTGCCATCAACTCATTGGACTTCTTGGTAGCCGCATACAGGGAAACAGGGTTATCCACCTTGTCATCAGTGGAGTAGGGCACTTTCTTGTTGCTGCCATAGACAGAGCTGGAAGATGCGTACACCAGATGCTCCACCGGATAATGACGGCAGGCTTCCAGAATGTTATAGAAGCCAATCATGTTGCTTTCGATGTAAGCGTCCGGGTTGGTGATGGAGTAACGCACACCTGCCTGAGCACCCAGATTGACCACAATATCCGGGTGATACTGCTCAAAAATGCTGTTGATAAGTGCCTTGTCCGCAAGGTTGCCCTTGATAAAGGTGTAGTTCTCGAACTTCTGAAGCTCCGCCAAGCGAGCTTCCTTGATGCGAACATCATAATAATCGTTCATGTTGTCCAGACCAATGACCTTGGTATCCGGCTCGGTAGTCAGAATACGCTTGGCAAGGTTGGAGCCGATAAAACCGGATGCGCCTGTGATGAATACTGTTTTAGCCATTTCTATCACCCTTACCCTTTTCTCCACACCATCTTATTGACCACGTTTACATACCCCTGAATGATGCGAACCACCTTCATGGACACGGTCTCATCCACATAGTCGGGACAGGGTTTACCCAAGACCCCCTTCTGCTTCATCTCAATCGCCATATCAGTGGCGTTGAGCAGCTCCCGGGTGGTAATGCCAGCCAGGATGAAGTCACCGGCTTCCAGTGCCTCGGGACGCTCTGTGCTAGTGCGGATGCACACGGCGGCAATGGGATGACCAATCGACAGGTAGAAGCTGCTTTCCTCGGGCAGAGTACCGGAGTCAGAGACGATTGCCAAAGCGTTCATTTGCAGCTTGTTGTAGTCGTTGAAACCCAGCGGCTCATTGACCCGGACACGAGGGTCCAGCTGGAAGCCGCTCTTTTCCAGACGGTGCTTGCTGCGGGGATGGCAGGAGTACAGGATGGGCATATCGTACTTCTCTGCCAGTGCGTTGATAGCAGTAAACAGGCTCAGGAAGTTCTTTTCAGAATCGATGTTCTCCTCCCGGTGGGCAGACAGCAGAATATACTTATCCTTCTCCAGTCCCAGACGCTCCAGCACATCGCTTTTCTGGATCTTCTCCAGATTCATGTGCAGCACCTCTGCCATGGGAGAACCTGTCTGGTAAGTACGCTCCTTAGGCAGGCCCGTATCTGCCAGGTACTTCCGGGCGAACTCGGAATAGCACATATTCACGTCCGAAATCACATCCACGATGCGACGATTGGTCTCCTCGGGCAGGCACTCATCCTTGCAGCGGTTGCCGGCCTCCATGTGAAACAGAGGAATGTGCAGCCGCTTCGCAGAGATGGCAGACAGGCAGGAGTTGGTATCGCCCAGCACCAGATAGCCCTCCGGCTGCAATTCGCTGAGCAGCTCATAGCTGCGCCCCAGAATGTTACCGCAGGTCACACCCAGATTCTCGCCAACCACAGGCACCAGAATGTCCGGGCCATATTCCCCAAAGGTGTTCTTCAGTTCGAAATCCTCCCAGAACACGGTGGAAAGGTTTCTGTCCCAATTCTGATTATAATAAACCACGCAGCAGTCGAAATATTCCCGGCAGCGCTTGATAACCGCAGCCAGACGAATAATCTCCGGGCGAGTGCCGCAGCCAATCATGACCTTGGTACGCCCGTCGTTTTTCCATGTAAAATTGTGTTCCATAAAATTCTCCTAACGTCAACCAGTATCTTCTCTTACACCGGCTCGAAGAAGGTATCCGGATGGTTCGGGTTAAAAATCTCGTTGCAGGTCATCACAGTCACCAGATTTTCCGTTTCCGACAGGTTGATGATATTATGAGTCCAGCCGGGAATCATGTGGACGGCCTCGATCTTGTCCCCAGAAACCTCAAACTCCACCGTTTCTCCGGTGTTGATGTTCCGCTCCTGAATCAAGCCATGACCTGCCACCACAATGAACAACTCCCACTTGGAGTTGTGCCAATGCTGCCCCTTGGTGATGCCCGGGCGGCTGATGTTGATGCTCACCTGACCGCAATCGGCGGTATGCACCAGTTCCGTGAAAGAACCACGGTTGTCCACATTCATCTTCAGAGCATACTTAAATTTGTCGGTAGGCAGATAGGTCAGGTACAGGGAGTAAAGCTTCTTAGCAAAGGAGCCATCGGGCATCTTGGGCATCATGAGCGTAGTCGGCTGTGCCTTGAACTCTTGCAGCAGATCTACGATCTCGCCCAGTGTTACCTTGTGTGTCACAGGGACGCAGCAGTAACGGCCATCTTCTTTCAGAATAGTCTCTACACCGTCAAATTCGCAGTGCTGTTCCTTGCCTTCCAGCAGGTCAAACATCCCTTCTACTAGGTCGTCAATGTACAGCAGCTCCAGCTCGGTGCTGCGGTCATTGACAGTGAAAGGCTCATCGTTGGCAACCGCCCAGCAGAAGGTGCTGACGGCGCTGTTATACTTGGGGCGGCTGTGTCCCATCAGGTTCACGAAACGGTAGACAGCTACCTTTGCTCCGGTTTCTTCAGCATACTGGAAGAACAGCTCCTCGCCAGCCTTTTTGCTACGACCATACTCACTATTACCGAAGCGGCCAGCCAACGTAGCTTGAATGGAGGAGGACAGCATAATGGTTGCCTTGTTGTTGTGCTTTTTCAAGCAGTTCAACAAGTCGTTTGCAAAGCCGAAGTTACCCTTCATGAAATCCTCTGGGTTTTCCGGACGATTCACGCCTGCCAGATTGAACACGAAGTCTGCTTTCTGGCAGTATTCGTCCAGCTCCGCCGGGGTGGAGTTCAGATCATACTCGAAGATTTCTTCAATATTCAATGCCGGGCGGGTCTTATTTTTCCCATCCCGGATGTTTTTCAGGTTGTTGCACAGGGCGGTTCCCACCATGCCCTTGGCACCTGTGACTAGAATGTTCATCCTTTCACCTCTTTAATGTACTGCGGTGCAGTCCGGAATATCTGCTCCGTCCGGCACGGCTGCATGGTTGCAGACGGTAACATTGCTGCCGATGCGGGCAAAGTTCCCCACCGTTGCGCCGGTGCGAATGACGCTGTTGGTGTAAATCAGGGCGTAGTCCCCTACCGCTGCATCACAGTGGACTTCCGTTCCGGCATTCAGCAGAACACCGTTGCCAACGGACGCACCATTCTGGACACAGGCATTTTGCAGCACCACGCAGCCACAGCCCAACTTTGCGTATGGACTGATGTAGGCGCTGGGCGCAACGATATTGGGAAAAGCAAAGCCAAGGGCTTTCGCCTTCTCATATACCTGTGCTCGGAACCGATTATTGCCGATTCCCACCACCAGCAAGCCATACTCCTTCCGCAACTCCGGCAGGTCAGCAAGACCGCCAACCACTGGAATGCCGCAAATCTCAACGCCAACAGGCTGTCCATCATCCACAAAGGCACAGTCACATTGGAGCATCGCCTGCTCCGCAACCATACGCCCGAAGCCGCCCGCGCCAACCAGCAGCAGCTTTTCTTTAGACATTCGGGATGCCCTTCAGCTCATTCTGGACATACTCGGTGGTCAGGATCTTCTTGACGGTGCCTTCCACATCCAGACGATTGGTGTTGTGGCTGGTGTAGGACTCATCCGCCATGGTATGTACCTCGCCGTTGACGACAAACTTGTCGTAGTTCAGGTCACGGTTGTCCGCAGCAACACGGAAATAATGACCCATATCCTCACTGCGCAGACGTTCCTCACGGGTCATCAGGGTCTCGAACAGTTTCTCGCCGTGACGAGTTCCGATGATGTTGGTGCCGGTATCGCCGAAGAGTTGCTGGACAGCCTTAGCCAGATCGCCGATGGTAGAGGCATCCGCCTTCTGGATGAACAGGTCGCCGGGATTGGCGTGCTGGAAGGCGAACATAACCAGATCCACAGCCTCGTCCAGATTCATCAGGAAGCGGGTCATGTTGGGATCGGTGATGGTGATGGGATTGCCAGCCTTGATCTGGTCGATGAACAGAGGGATAACAGAGCCACGGCTGCACATGACGTTGCCGTAACGGGTGCAGCAGATGGTGGTGCCGCCACGCTCAGCAGCCACACGGGCATTGGCGTAGATGACGTGCTCCATCATGGCCTTGGAGATGCCCATAGCGTTGATGGGGTAGGCTGCTTTATCGGTGGACAGGCAGACGACACGCTTGACACCGGCATCAATGGCGGCGTGCAACATATTATCAGTACCGATGATGTTGGTCTGGACGGCCTGCATGGGGAAGAACTCACAGGAAGGAACCTGCTTCAGAGCAGCGGCGTGGAAGATGTAGTCAACACCGGGCATAGCGTCACGGATGGACTGCGGGTTACGGACGTCGCCGATGTAGAACTTGACCTTCTTGGCGTTTTCCGGATGCTTAGCCTGAAGCTCGTGACGCATATCATCCTGCTTTTTCTCGTCACGGGAGAAGATGCGGATTTCCTTCAGGTCAGAATCCAAGAAGTGCTTCAGAACGGTAGAACCAAAAGAACCAGTACCACCAGTGATCATAAGGGTTGCATTGTTAAAATCAGACATTTTTATTTCCTCCTAAAATATTGTTTTGATGTCTTTTTATCATTTTTAGTAAATTCATATTCATCGAGTAATTCTATATACTTTGAAGCCATCACCCCTCATTTAGAGACATCGTAGGGATATCGAATTGCTTGACCAAGTAGAACAATAGAATGTAGTAAATAAGTAATCCACTGTATGGTTCGACATTGATCAGCGAAAAAAATAAAACCAGTAACAGAATGCGGGAAGCAAGGTTAAATTTTTTTAAATGTAAAATACCAATCAAGACAACAATTGAAAATACTATTCCCGCAATTCCAATCGCTGCAAGATGATAGGTCGTTGTTGATGTTTGTGAATCTACCGTCCCCAAGCTATTTCTCAAATTAACGTAAATATTCGTTGCATTTTGGTAACCTGCACCAAAGATAGGGTAGTTAGAAAAAATTTTCAAATTTATGAGCGGGCTATTCTGTCTACTCACAACATTTACACTCTGACCTGAAATCTTATCTATTGCACCTTGTATTCCTCCCAACCATTTTGCACTTAAGTATTCATTCTGACTTAATCCCAAAAAGCAGATTCCTGTTCCAAGACACACAATCATGCCCTGTTTTATCTTTCCCATTTCTCCTGAATTCCTCAAAATCAGCAACAGTACAACTATTATCAGAAGTATAATTCCTGCAGAAGACTGTGTCGTAAAAATAGTGAACGTGATCACAATAACCCTCACGATAGAAATCTTACTTTCGTACAGGATGTGAAGAACTAATGCCAGAATTAGATAGGCTGCAAAAAGACCTGGCTCCCAAAAAAGTCCCTGATTTCTTATGCTGTAAATCGTCCGATACGCAAATATATAATTGCCTGTATACGACTCGGTTCCAATAAAGCATTCATGAGAAAATGGTATTTGTATTTTGGCAACATTGACTGCAAGATAAAGCACTAGAGATATTACGCTTATAACCAGCATTACATCTCCGTATATTTTTTGAAACCTATTCCATTCAATCTGTTCCGAAATCGCAAATGCTGTAAAAAATAACACGATGACAGAGACAAGAGAATAAATGGTTTCCGAAGGAAAATTCGCCAGCATCGAAACTGCTGCCGTAAATATACAGAATAGCAAAAATAAACCACTGTGCTTAGGCAATTTCAATCCATTCTGGCGCACATACATCAATAATGATACACATGCAAATGGGAGCATCATATACAATGCCACACTGGAACTCGTTACCATGTGGTAGTGTCCGCTACAATACACCACCATAAAAATTCCGTACAGGCACCACATATTGGACACAATCTCATCCAGTTTTGGCCGAAGGATTTTTTTAGGCATGAAATTTAGCTCCAATCCAATCACTGATTCGGATATCAGGGTCGATACGGAAAGCTTTTCGTATCAAAGCTCCGATATTCCTTTTGGCAAAAAATTCAATTCGCATATTCAGTGGATAGAGAATTATCTTCGATATTTTTCTCTCATACTCCGGGTCTACACATATCTCATCCACATATTTTAATTGCACCGGAACTGAATGTAGCGGCACTTCACAGAATCGTTTAGTCATCACCTTATTCAATGATGTTCCGCCATGTGTAGAATTTTCGTCTGCTCCAATATTCCGAATCAAGTTTCCTGAAGGACTTATACCGTACATGCCATTTGCTCGCAAAGAGAGAATCATCTGGAAGTCCCAGGATGTCGGCACTCCGCGTCTTTTGAACGCATTTATTTCCGACTCTATGCTTCGTTTTTGCTGCCTAAACAGTGCTGGAACATCATATGTTTTTTGAGCAATCTTGAGATACTCGGGAGTGTACAAATTGAATTCTGCGTCATAATACTTCAAAAACTTCTTTGACCAAGAGGCCCATCCGCAAGGCAACAGATGCGACGTAAACATATAATCATCTTGATTTGCATTATGATACTCGCCGAGGTAGTTTGTGCCGCAAATCCATAAAACTTTCTCATTTTCACGATAGTGCTCAAGCAATTGCTTGCAGTATGAAAAGAAAGTAATATCCGGCAAACAATCGTCCTCTAAAAATATAGCTTCTGCCTCACGTTCAAATACCCATTTGGCTCCCAAGCCAATGTTTTTATAAACGCCCCTGTTTTCTGCTGCGTAATTTTTAATTACCTCACACGGCCAATCGATTTCAGATTCAACCATGTTACGGCAAGCTGCTGCCATTTCTTTTTCTTGTGCAGTCCTTCCCTGATCCGCAAGTATGTACATTTTCCTCGGCTGTACTTTACGAATAGCTTCTAGCACTCGTTTAGTCGTGTCAGTTCGCTTGAAGCAGAATAGCACGACTGGAATATTAAATTGTTCCATCTTAACCTCTCATTTTTATCATGAATTTAATAGAACCGTTTCAATTGCATTGTACAGTTTTATCTGATTTTCACTTGCGCAATGATTTTTCTCAGCCAGACACCGTGCGTTCTCACACATTTCTGTAAAGTCTTCATCCGACACCAAACGATTTACACAACACTGTAGTTCCTCTTTCGCACTCGCCATTAGAGCTACTCGATTTTGTAAGAGGTACTCGAACAGCTTCATATCTTGTGGTCCATAAAACAAAATTGGTTTTTCCGTTGCCAGATATTCCGGGATTTTGGTGGAAATCGAATATTTGAAAAAGCCCTTCATTTTTTCACTTTGAACTTCTGTATGCACAAGGACATCTGCTTTTTGATATACTTCGTTAATATGTTCATGGGGCACCGCTTCATGGAAAGCAACAGGAAGCATCTTAAAATTGGAACGATATAACTCTATACTGTCTTTTGAGGTAAAAATATCCAGTATACCCTTCCCGTCGGTTTCCTTAATTGCCTCAGCAATTTCTTTTAACGCTTTCCATCGGTCTAGGTGCAATCCACCTGCATAGACAAAATGGGTGATTCCAGTGGGCTTTGAGGCCGGACCCTTGAATTTTGATAAATCAACGGTGTTCATCAGAACCAGCGTTTCTTTCTGGAATTTCTCATGGTAGGCCTCAGCCATACTAGAACTAATCGTTACCACTAGCTTGCACCGCTTTATACACGCCAGCATTTTCTTTTTTAAGCTGGATTTGTACAGTGATAACAGCGGGTTATCTTCCCATTGAATGTGTTCTGCCCAATTGTCCATGAAGTGCATTATAACTGGAATATTCAGCTGCATTGACAGCTGATTCACCAAACGCATTATTGAAACGCTGGCTCCCAACGTATAAATCACCTGCGGGTGAAAATCCCTGATAGCATCAATCGTAGATTTATCCAATTTTACCGAGATGCTATCAAGTGTACAAACTGCGAATTGACGAAGACAGGACTTGATCTTATTGTTGCTACTCTGCTGTGTGCTCGCGGCTTTTATATTGCTGTTGATTGATTGAGCCGCTTTCCCTCTTGAAAATCGAATTATATGGCTAGGAGGAATACAATAGCTCTTAATCCTTTGATTACATTGATCCATTACCACCGGATCCGAATACACTTCAAAAAGGCAATCTGCATCCCATCCGCTCCATATGCTTTGCAGCGTTATTCCAGTCGCATTCTTCTTATACATACTTTGAGCGTTCACGATCAACACTCTAGGACACTTTTCCATAATGTATCTTTCTCCATTAAGCAGTACAAAGTGTACTTTCTTTATCATACAGCCTTTATAAGCTCATTTTTGTATATAGTGCTTTAAAAATTCAGCTGTTTCACTTTTGTAGTTTTCCGGAAGGAAGTGCCTATCCTCTTGACAATACTTTTTAATCTGACACCTTTCCTGAGTGTCTATTGACAAGATAGCCTCGAGTTGACCACACAATTGGTCAAAACTATTAATATCCACAAAGAAGCCTTGCCTTCCTTCCGTGATGTATACTTCCAAATCACTCGTTCTAGTCGTAATGACCGGGGTCCCTTGTGAGAGGCTTTCAACAACCTTTGTCGGGAATCCAGCCATAGTTGCCCGATTTTTTTCTCGAAGCAAAATCGTATAATCGGCCTCGTGTACCGCAACCTGAACTTCATCCATAGGTCGTTTTCCCATGAATCTAATTGATTTAGACAAATCAATCAAATCCTTATGCTGCGGAAAGGCAAGAATGTATTCTTCGGCGGTAATTCCATATATATCAAACCTCAATTTAACAGTGTGCGAAACTTGTTCGATAGCTTCAACTGTCAAATCCAATCTATCTTTTATCTTGTGCGGATTTTCGACTTTGATACCTTTTCTGAACGGGTTTCCTGCGTATACAATCTTTACAGTTTCATTTGATTTAGTAAACGCCGTCTCATAGCTTTCAACCAATGGCGGAACAATCAAAATATTTTTATTCCGATAAACCTGTTTAAGATAATTACTGATTACAATCAACCCATCCGCCCCATAATTTAGGACACCTTTCTCCAGCCATGTATCAAAGCTCTTTATAATCCTGAAAATCAGGTTTCCTCCGTCGATATTAAGCCAATCTACCACATCAGCAATTACCGGGATATTTTTTTCACTCGCATAGTCTTGTAACAATTTATCAAACCATGCTAGTGCTGGGGATCCATATCTGATAATGCAAATTGGTTCAATATTCATAAATTCCTGATATTCATCAAGCCATTGAATGTACCTCTTTATATGACGCATTCCATAATCAGGGAAATATGAAAAATCCTGCTCAACTGTCGTATCGGAATTTTTCCTTGCACATTTTCCAATCAGTTTAACTTTGTATCCACATTGTTCAAGAAGCAGTTTGTTTCCATACACTCGTTTTCCTGCTGCACTCTTCATTGGTTTGTCAAAATTTCCGACATATAGGATTACTTTTTCGCGATTGTCACTTGCTGCACTCTTGAAATCTTTTCGAAGTATATTATATCGTTTCTGATTTTTTTTCCGTTGCACAACAGCCATAGCAGACGTTAAATTCAAATGGTGAAGAAGCCATTCGAGATTTCTCTTGCCCAGTCGCATAGTTTTGGCTGCATTCTGTTCATTTTTTCGGATTCGCTCATACACCTCTAAATCTTGGATTTGCGTCAAAGCCTCCGAGTACTTTTTCACTTCCTCCAAGATTGAATCATCTATAACAATTTCCCTGTCATTATCTCTGAACGTCTTGATGTAAGAACTTGCATTTCCACCATGTAACTCTAGAAAACAAACCGCTCCCTTTAAATTCTCAGTCGTTTGTTTCAAATTAATACCATATTTTTTTGATGCACAATTATCAAAGCAGAAGTTGCCAATGCTGAAATAAGCCTTACCATGAAGATAGCTGCCCACTCCTTGAAGTACATGAGGATGATGACCCACAATCAATGCCTCATCCTCCGTCAAAATCTTCCTTGCCAACTGAATGTGGTCATATCTCGGATAATGTGTATTCTCTTCTCCCCAGTGAGCCAGTATAACAGGATAGGCCCCCATCTGCTTCGCCTGCAAAATATGTTTCTTCAAGTTCTCAAAGGAAAGTGTATTAAGCCGCCCACTTTTCCCAGATGCCGAATAATGCCATGCATTGGTTGTATAGCAACACCATGCACCAAGCCATGCTTTGTCTCCGTCCTTTTCCGCAAGAAAACTTTGATTGTCATATCCAATACATTGAATTCCTGCTTCATTCAGGGCAGCTACAGCCTCTTCAACAGCCTTTGCGCCGTAATCATATATATGATTATTTGCGATGCACGCAATATTAACACCCAAATAAGACAAAATTTCAACACATTTTGGGTCTGTACGTAATGCAAGTGTTTTAAACTCATTCGTAACTTCTTTTTTCGTGATTGCCGTTTCAATATTCGCCACTACATAGTCACAATCAGAAAGCAAATCCTTTATATGGCAAAACCTTTTTTTTATGTTTTCCATTGCACCATCCATTGGATAATACTTTCCAATAAATGCGGTATCTCCCAAGAAAGCAATTTTCATAACATTCCTCAATTTCCAGATGGCAAAATGAACTTTTCGCCCATCATAAAATCAAACTCATCCGGTTCGAACTTCATATACCCACTCCCATCGAAGAAGGTGATCTCTCCGAATAATATCTTGCCGTTCTGGTCATACAGATCAATTCGTGCGTGTGGAAACGGCGCAGCCAGTTTTTCTGCCACCTGTTTAAGCTGCTCGTAGTTGTCCGGTTTTTCCAAGGTTCTCTCCAACGGCTTTTCATCAAGACGTGTATACGGCAACAGCTCAAATTCTGGCGTAAAAATACCAAGCCCAGCCTTTTGGCCTACTTTTCGGTCTGCTATGCCATACACATAAGCAATTTTCCCATTGAAGCAGAAGAATTTATAGTCAATCAGCCCGCCCTTGTCGGGGTCGGAAGGAATATATTTTTCAATAACGATCCGATTTTTCCCCTGGTCATAGACCCATTCTCGACCGGGGTGTTTTCCAGACACTGGTTTGCCCCAGTTGCGCATTGTTTTGACTGTCTGCGGAATGTCCAACGTGGATTTATCCCTACAGATAATTACACCGTTTCCTCCACCGCCAAGCGTATCTTTTAAGACAAACTGATCTGGCAATCTGTCAAAGTCGATCTTATCAGGAGTTTCATACACTCCATAGCATTCGTTCAGAATGGAACCGAGGCCGCATTGTTCCACATATTTGCGAACCTCATATTTATCCACGCATTGCTTCATAACCGGGTCACGGTAGTACATCTTGTACCATTGCAGTTTTTCTGTGTAACGCTGAGGATTCTTCAGGTTCAGTTTCCTGCCTGTCTTGATTTTGTATTGCAAGCTCAGCATCCACTTATCAGGAACAAAGCTCATAGCTTGCATGATACGAATACGTACTGCACGGCTTTTTATAATTTTCTTATAGTCCATCATTTCATCCCTCAATGGCTCGTATCTCTTCTAAATACGCCTTCACCACGATTTTTCGGTCGAATTCCCGTTCCATTTTTGCACGACCGGCCAGACCCATGGCTTTCCGCTGCTCCGGCGTCATCTGCATAAACCGTTCCAGCGCATGGACTAAAGCTTCCTCATCCTGAATGGGAATCAGGAATCCGGTTACTCCATCTTCCACCGTTTCCCGGCAACCTGCACGGTCGGTGGCAATGATAGGCCGGGCGCTAGCCGCACCCTCCAGAAGCACGTTGCTCATTCCCTCCGGATAGTAGGACGGATGCACGATGCAACTTGCCTGTTTTAGGAATGGGATCATATCCTTCTGCTGGCCATGATAGACCACATCTCCAGCCTCCTGTGCCTGCTTCAAGATTTCTTCGTAGGCAGGATCGTCACAGCCGCCGCAGATATGGAACACCGTGTTGGGGTACTCCGCATGGATCCGTTTGGCCGCAGCGAGATACAGGTCGATACCCTTTTCCTTCAGGATCCGGGATGTAAACTGGAAGTGTACTGTCTCGCCTTCCGGATACGGGAACGCCGGATGGCTCTCCAGATCTACGCCGGACCCCGGCAGCAACCGGATCTTCGCATGCTTCGGCATCATCTTGTGCGTTTCAAAGAAGCGCTGATTTTCGCTGTTCTGGAAAAAAATGCAGCTTGCACCGGCCACGCCCATCTTGTAAAGCCGGGTCGTCAGTGCCTGCAAAGGGCCGGGATTTTCCACCGGAGTACCGAGGCCGGTAATGTTGGGGATGTACTTGATTTTTAACATCTGACAGGCCAGCCCTGCATAAACGTTCGGTTTGATATTGTTTCCCAGCATCACATCCGGTTTGTGCCTTTTTAACGCCTGATGGTATTTTCGGAAGAGGACAATGTCCTTAAATGGGTTCTTTCCTTGTCGAGCGGTCTCGATATCGATAACACCGCACCCCATCTGCTCGAGCTCATCCTTAAACTGGAGTACCTGACACATTACAGACACCTCGTGTCCTTCTGCAATCAAGCCCTTCAAAATTTCCCGGCGCAGATTATAGATAAAAGTAGTATCGTTTGCAGCTAAAACAATTCGCATCTTTCACTCACACCATTTGTATTTTTTTCGTTTCACAATTTGTATCATCTACCGACACCAGCCTACTCTCTCGCAGGAGCACAATACTCTCCCTCCGGAACTCCGGGTCAATTTTTCCGTCCACAACGCCCTTTCGACCTAATACGACCTGAATGCTTTTCCAAATAACCTTCAGGTCAAATTTCAGGCTGACATTCTGGACGTATTCCCGGTCATAGTAGACTTTGTCGTACACATCCACCGTGTCCCGACCGTTGACCTGCGCCCAGCCGGTAATACCCGGCGTCACCTGATACACGCCGTACCAACGCCGCAGGAAGCGAATCTCACGCTCGGTATACACCAACGGACGAGGACCGATGAGGCTCATTTCCCCACGCACCACATTGACAAACTGCGGCAACTCATCAATGCTGGTATCACGCAGAAAGCGTCCCAGTCGGGAAATGTACGTCTCCGGACTTTCCAGATCACCAGTCGCCACATTCTTCGGTGCAGAGCTCTTCATCGTCCGGAACTTGATGATATTAAAGCAATGTGCGCCTCTGCCTACCCTCTTTTGCAGAAAGAAAATCGGTTCGTCCGGTGCACTGATTTTTTGGGCAATGCTCACCACCAAAAACAAAGGGGAAAGTAAAACCAGCGCCAGCGCTGCCAGAACGCGGTCAATTACAGACCTCACCGCAAGGTATCGCTTCTGCTTCTGGGTCAGATGGACATAGAACGGTCCAAAATCAACGTGGTAATTCAATTCTTCCAAATTTGCCATGTTCTCCTCACACTTTTAACTTACTTGTGCTTATTTTTCTGTCTGTACATCCAATCGTCCCAAGCAGCGCACAAAGCAGTTGCTTTTGTCTTTCATTCAATTTTTCCAATCCGCTTTGCAGCAGTCGCTTTCTGGGCGCATACCCATCGGCTCAACCAGCCTTGTCCGGTCTGGTGAAAATCAGTTCATTTTGCTCCGGTGCGCCTACGGCACGTTTCCGGTTCCCCCACCGCATCCCGATGGCATCCAGCTTTGCGATCCGTTCCTCTGTCAAAACAGCGCCGCTTTTTTCAGGATTCTGGCGGGTATACCGCTGCCGTTTGACCCAATTTCCGAGGTTGTAACCGCCCGGTGACACATATTCTGCTGGGACGTTCAGGTCGCCGTGGGCATCAAAATAGCGCTTTGCCTCCTGATACCCCTCGTTCCACTTGCGGTCATTGCGATTGCCCCAGTACATCCCGATCCGGCTGAGCCGCTCGACCTGTTCCTCCGTCAGTTTTCCTTTCGGGTACGCCCATTGCTGGCTTTCGACCCATTGTCCCAGCCGTTCGCCAGCCGCTGTCACATAGGAACGTGGGATATTCAGGTTGCCGTTTTCCTCATAATAAGCCGCAGCCAGCGCATAAGCCTTTTCCCACTTGGCATCGAAAATGTTCCACACCATGCCGATCTCATCAAGCTGTGCGATGCGTTCTTCCTTCAGTCGGCCGTTCAGCTTTTGCTGCCGGGTCTTGATGATCCACTGTCCCAGTGGGTAGCCGTCCGGGTCTACATATTTTCCGGGCACCATCAGGTTCCCGTAGGTGTCGTGGTATTTCTTGGCGACCTCAAATCCATGCTGCCACGCAATTTCCTTCCGGTTTCCCCAGACCATCCCGATGCTGTCCAGCCGCGCGATCTGCTGCTCGGTCAGATTGCCTTGGATCTGTCCCTCGCGCACACGGCGCTGGGTGATCAGCCACACACCAAGGCTCAGACCAGCGGGCGTCGTATACAGTTTCGGGACGTTCAAATTGCCGTGCTCCGCATAGTAGATACTTGCCTCAGAGAAATAGTGCTCCCAACCGGAAGAAAGGCTCGCCTGCAGCTGCTCGAACAGTACCCGGCAGTCGTGCACCTGCTCGATGACCTCGAACCGCTCGGTCACGATCTTGTCACTCTCGCCGTTGGCATAGAGTCGGTGAACTGCCTCCTGCATCTCACTTTGCAGACCGGAAATGCTGGTCAAGCCTTCAAAGTTGTTGACCACATCCAAGATCAGCGGGGCTGCGGTGTCCCCGGCGGTCAGGGCACGTCCGATCTGCTGCTTGTAGATGATGGGTGAAATCGTTGGTCGGAACAGAATGACGCCGGAAATGCCCTCCACATGGACGCCCTCATTGAGCATATCAATGCAGAACAGCAGCTTCAGCCGGTCACTGGTGTCCGTTTTGAAGTCTGCAAACGCCTTGTCAGTGTTCGGATCATCCGAGTAGGCTTCGTAAACCACAACATCCGGGTTGACCCCTGCAAACCATTCGGGCACATGGGAAACCATTTCGTCCATATGCTCTTTGTTTGCGCAGAATACGATGTATTTTCCACTTGTCTGCGTGATATGATGCTGAAAGACAAGATCAAGTCCGTCTGCCTGTTCCAGTGCCCGGCGCAGTGCGTCCAGATATTTCTGATTCACATCCTGAATGCCCGGTGCCCGCAGGTTGTCCACTCGTGCCTGATACTTTGCAAGCGTTTTCTGGTATTGATAAACAGTGGTCACATATTTCGGGGCAGGCAAAATGCCCCTGACGACTGCTTCGCCAAGGGTCATGTCGCTCGCCGTATGCCCATCAAAGAGCTCTTCGGCCATGTCACGGTTATTATCCAGATACCGGATGTTTGTTGCCGTCAGCCCCAGAAGCTTTGCCTCCGGGCACAACTTTAATAAAGCCACCGTGCTTTCGCCCCAGCATTCCGCACCGGCACGGTGGAATTCATCGAGTATAATATAGGCAGGCTTCTGCGCTGCAATTTTCTCCAGCTGCGCCTGTGTACAGCACATCAGTTTGGCATAGGTATAAAAGTGAACATTTGACAATGGAAAGCCCGGGTCGTTCTTTTTCAAGCTTTCCAACTGGGTTTTGAAAATGTATTCACTGGGAGAAAGCCAGATCACGACCTTCTCCGGGTTGTCCTCGATCAGCTTGAACGCAATATAGCTCTTTCCGGTGCCTGTCGGATGAACAATGGCGGCCTTGCCATACTGCTCCATCATCCGGACTGCCGCATGATATGCTTTCTCGTTGTGCTCGAACAGACGCAGTGCCACCTAGTTCACCCCTTTCCGCAATAAAGGAGTATCCTTCACATGGAAAATGGAGGATACCGTTCCTTTGACATCGTTGTCTATAATCTCATCTTATTTTATCATGGTTATATCTGGGATTCAATAGAAATCATCATAAATGTATCACATTTGACCCTGAAAAAACATCGCGAAGGCCGGATTGTTTTTGTGTCATGCCCAGTTCTGTATAATAATTCCAGCTGTAAACGAAGAATGAGAAAATAAGGGGTCAGATGAGGGTCTAAACAGCAGGAGGAAACAGCGATGGCGCGACGGGGAGAAAACATTCGCAAGCGTAAGGACGGTCGGTGGGAAGGCAGGTACATCAAGGCGCGCACACCGGAGGGGAAGATCCAGTGGGGTTACGTTTACGGAACGGCCTATGCGGAGGTTAAACGGGTACTGATCCAGAGAAAAGCGGAGGCGGGTTTCTACAACCTGAATCAAACCGACCTAACCTTCGAAGTACTGGCCGAGGTGTGGCTGTACTCCCTGAAAAACGCTATAAAAGAATCCACCTATGCGCATTATTCGTACACGCTGCACAAATATCTTCTTCCGGTTTTGAGTAAAGTGCCAGTCGCATCCCTTGACGAGAGCTTCCTCGAACAAGCCATGCAGCAGATTATTGCGCCCGTAGATGCCACACACAAGCCACTGGGAAATTCCTCTGCCCGGGAATGCCTCTCGATGCTGCGACGTATCTGCAAATATGCCGCTCATTTACGTCTGATTCGTCCAATGGAGCTGGAAGTTGCGCTGCCAAAAGCCATCGACAAAATTTCTGCGCCTCTCTCCCCGGCGGAACAGCAGCGACTTCATCAATATGTACAGGCGAACCCCACGCCTCGCAAAATCGGCTTACTACTGGGGCTGGAATTGGGGCTTCGAATTGGTGAGATCTGCGGCCTGCAATGGGGCGATTTTGACCTGAAACTCGGCACGCTGAACATCAATCGGACGGTCTGCAGAATTTCCTGTGGAAACGGCCATACAAAGGTGGTCACCCAGACACCCAAAACCCGCACCTCCCGCCGGGAAATTCCAATCCCGAATCAGCTGCTTATTATGCTGAAAAAGCTGCGCGGAAAAGCCAGTGATTCTACATGGTTTCTATCTGGTAATGAATCCAAACCTACAGAGCCCCGCTGTTATCGGAAAAGCGTCAAGGCGTATCTGAAACAGGCGACCGTCCGGCAAGTGCGCCCGCACGCGCTGCGACACACCTTTGCAACGACTTGCCTGCAGGCGGGGTGCGATGTGAAAACTCTTAGCGAATTGTTAGGACACGCCAACGCCAACATCACCTTGCAGCGCTATGTACACTCTGACCTGACCCGAAAGCGCCGGGAGATGAACCGGATATTTTCACATCAGGTGTCAATGAGGGGCGGAAAAGCGTTAAATCTAATTGAATAACGCCAGATTTTACTCACAGTCCTCCATTTTCCATGTGGAGGATACATTTTTGTTAAATATATTCTTTGTCGTTACGCAGCCACATATTCTCTACAACATAAAATACTTTCACGATATACGCAACTGCGTACGTAAAACCGCACGAACTTCTGTACTATCATGTTGAGGTGAACTTCATCATGACTGTAAAAGATGCCGTTGCCAAACGCTTTGAACAACTCTGCGACCAGCGTAGGATACGCCCCAACGAGTTAGCGACCCGTGCCGGTGTAACACCATCTACAGTATATAGTATGCTTGACCCATCCCGTCAGCGTGTGTCCATCGCCACCATTAAAAAGCTCTGTGATGGTCTTGATATCACGCTTGGTCAGTTCTTTTCCTGTGCGCTGTTCGATGAACTGGAGCAAGAGATCCAATAGCTCACCGAACGATCTGCTTGGCTTTCCCTGCAACGCGTACTCTCTTTTCTAAGTGAATTTTAGAATTTCATATCCATTGTCAGCCTGATTTGTGCTCTTTTGCATGGGTCAGGCTATTTTTTTTTTTTACGCTAAAAGGCCCCTGCCCATCACATTTCTGTGAAAGGCAGAGGCCTTTTGCTGCTAGATTTTAATTCGGTCTGGGGAGATGAAACAACTATCTCATTCTACCGGGTCAGTGTCCCCTTCCAGATTTTTAACTACCCCCGGAGTGCTGGTGATCCGCACCACCGGGGTTTTGCTTCATGAATCATGTGGTTCATACGGTTGTGGTCGCAGGAATCTCACGTTGTCAGTAAAAAATCAACCAGAGGAACGACCGAACATTTTCTGATAATTTTCGCCGCGCTTTCTATCTCTGTCACTTACAATCTTGACTCCATACCCTTGATGCAGTCATTCAATTTCACTTGTCCCGTCATTCTATCGTAATAGCGTTCAATATATCCAAACCCCATGATTTCTGCTGTCATCTTCTCTGGATTCATCGGCTGATTCAGGTGCGCATAGAGCCATTCCTCCAAATCCTTAAACCGATACGCTTTGATTGGCTGGCGCAGGTCGAACAGTAACATAATACAGAAATTCATCGCGGAGATCCTTCAAACACATAAAAAACACCCTTCCTCTCACGGAAACCCGCAAAAGGAAGGGTGTTGAACTCATTATCCTGTTGTCGTACCAATCACAGCATGTTCATACCAGAAAGGTTAAAACAAGCTGTTACTCAGCACAACACCTCAAGCACTTTTGAGCGTAGAGCTGTGATCAGCAGTTCTCAGCGAAGTACTTAATGGTACGGACCATCTGAGAGGTGTAGGAGTTCTCGTTGTCGTACCAAGAAACGACCTGAACCTGATAGGTGCCCCGTCAATTATTATCGCTGTATAGCTGTTTTTTCGTTCTTTTGGTGGCTGTATGCTTTCTTTTTTCGTAGCGAAATTTCACAACAATTGTCGTAGTTGGGAAACTTCTTTATTTCTTTATTTAGGTGTTGACCTTCGTAGCAGGATTCTTGCTTTTTCTACCCTCTTTCTATTGCTTTATTGCGGCTTTCCAGCCTGTTTTATATACTCCCTCTAACGCCGCTGCGCGGCGCTGAGAGGGGCTGTAACGGTTTATGCGGTGGTATGCTGACGAATCAGTTTATCAAGCGTAGGGCGCGAAATTTCAAGCGTTTTTGCAAGCTGTGCCTTGTTCAACTCGCGGTTCAAATAGCGCTGATACTGTGCGGCAAAATCGTCCGCTTTGACCTCTTTGCGGCCTTTGAACTTGCCTTGTGCTTTTGCAATAGCGATACCCTCGCGCTGGGCGTTGACCCGGAGACGGCCTCCAAGGACGCCTGCAAGGTCGAGCACGACCTGAGCGAGGAGACCTACAGCAAGATGATCGCCTTTGCGGAAAAGGCGGAAAAAGAGCTGTAATTTGCCGATTACGAAAAGGAACGCCCCGAAGGCATGACGCTTTCGGGGTGTTTGTAATTTTGGGAAATACATCGTAGGGGCGGGTTCCATATCCGCCCATGGGGCTTTACGGTTGCCGTAACGTTGGCCGGCGGAGCGGGGGGCACCCCGCCCTACACCAACGATACCGTTGGCAATGTCCACTTATATGCCAAAAGGGGCGAACCTTGGGTTCGCCCCTTTACGCATCTTACAAAATCAATACAGCGGCTTGCTCTCCGGCTCCTGCGCGGGCTCGGTCGGCTCGGCTGCGGGGGCAGCGGCGGGCTGACGGCGCGCGGCGGCGACCTCCTGATGGAAGGTCACGGGGTTCGCGTGGTAGCGCTTCTCGATCTCAGCGTCGTAGCCGATCATCGCATCGGGATAGGTGCTCTGCATCTGGCGCAGAATCTCCTGCGCTTCGTCCTCATTGCGGACGTAGATATCGTGGCAGGCACGTTTCTCCTTCGCGCCGAAAACGCGCACCATCAGCTCTTTTCTCACGGTCAGGATGCCGTAAGCTTTGTGGCGCACTGTGTACTGGTAGGCCCAGACCACGTCGTCACCGGCCAGCACCCAGGAATTGCCGCCCTTGTCGTACATCAGCCAGCTGCGGTTCATGCGGACCTTGCCATCCTGCATCGTGTCCTCGTAGAAGCGGTCGAGGGCCTGCTCGGTGGCCTGCGGGTCGTCCGAAGCCTTGATGTAGTTGCGAATCTGCTTCTGGAAGCCACCCGTCAGGGAGCGGACGACAAACCAAATCAGCAGTGCCAGCACCAGCAGCATCACAATGCCCATGAAGCCCAGCACAAAGGTATCGCTGCCGTCGATCTCGTCATCGGTCAGCACCAGCGGCAGGAAGGTGCAGCCGTCCTCCAGACCGATGTCGTCATAGCTGAAACCGGCGTCGATGAAGTAGTCCTCCCACAACTGCTTGGTCTCATCGTCCATCCGCTTCAGGGTGCCGCGCACGGTCACGTAAGAGCCGTCCCACTCGTAGCTGCCATCCTCGTCGTCCAGCATGCGCGCGGTGTCGTCGACGACCGCCTCGGCGTCGTCGATTTTGGACGCGGGCACTTCCAGACCGATGTAAATGGTTGCATCCGGCGTGTTGATGGGCATAATGTACTCACGCGCGGAGACCTCATCGCGCTTGCCGCTCTCGCTGCGGACGGTTTCGGCGTAGTAGTCGATCAGGGTATCGACGTCCATCGTGATATATTGTCCCTGCAGGGAGAGGATGTCCTCGTGGTCGTCCAGCGGCTCAAAGTAGGCGGGGCCGGCCAGCATCTTGACGATGC
>OGML01000647.1_pt1 | contig 35959 bp, 25 predicted proteins | sample 1572951 | NCBI WGS metagenome assembly OGML01 (sample SAMEA2581883, study PRJEB24529) | metagenome | biome: Human gut stool | place: China | collected 2011 | reverse complement strand
CTGTAAAGCATCGAAAAGTAAACAGGCTCACCTTCAGGGGCGCGGGCAAATAGCCCCGCGCCCCATTCGCTGTCTTCCCGGAAAAAGACGGCTGTTCCTCAAAAGAACAGCCGTCCCGTTTTTTTCTGCTGATATGTATCTGAAATCAGACCACAAACAGGTACAGGAGATATCTACAAGTCTGTTTGTCAGCCCATATCGGCGGATAGAGCCTTGCTGATTTGGGCTTGCAGTGCCTCCGCCTGCTTCTTTTCCGTAACAGCGCCCACGATGGGGTCGCCCACGATGTTGCCGTTCCTGTCAACCACATAGGTGGTGGGATAGGCAAAGATATTGGTGGTGAACTTTCCCGCCTCACCGTCGGAAGCGAAATACACGTTCTGATAGGTCGCGCCCTTCTTGGCCAGTACATCCTTTGCCTCGGAAATGGCCGTCTCGTTGCCGTCCAGCGTGAAGGTGTTGACGCCGATGAGGGCGCCGCCCTTCTCCGCAAGCTCCTTGTTCAGCGCGTCCAGCTCGGCAAGCTCCCCTACGCAGGGGTTACAGGTGGTAAACCAAAAATTCACAACGGTGACGGCGTTTTTGGCGAACAGCTCGCTGCTCTTCACCGTGTTACCGTCCAGATCCTTGCCCTCAAAGGCGGGAAACTTCTGCATACTGCCATCGTCAGGCGGCGTGGTCATATCGCTGCCCGCCGGGACGCTCGTATTGTCATCACTATCAGGCGTCTCTGACAGCCAGGGATACTTCGTCTCCAGCTCCGCCCGCTGGTTCTCAATATCCTTGATCTTGGTGGCCTCGCCGGTGAGCAGCGTCAGCTCCTCCTCGGTGAACTGATCCTTGGCATTCTCGATGGTCTTGAGCAGAAAATCGCCGTAGTTGCCGCCGTCCTCTATCATGGCCATGCCCTTATCGGCTGCCATAAAGACCTTTTCCCAAAGAGCTGTGTTTTCCGACAGGATGGCATTTTCCTGCGCCATCAGCTGCTCGTACAGCGCTTTTGCCTCTTCACTGCCATCATTGCCGTCTGTGTCCTCTGCGGGCTTTGTGCCACAGGCGACCATACCGGCGGCCAGCACCAGCGCCAGCAGCAGTGTGATGATTTTCTTTACGTTCATTTTGTTTCCTCCGTTTTTAATGTATTTGCAGGTTCTACAGGTTCTTTTTTGCCGTCTCCAAAGCCGTAGCGGAAACTGACGGCGTTGGTGGGACAGGCGCGGATGCACATCCCACAGCGGATGCACTCGGTATGGTTGGGCGTTTTTGTCACGTCCACATCCATTTTGCAGGCCTTGGCGCATTTTCCGCAGGAGACGCACTTATTCTTATCCACCTTCATCTGGAACAGGGACACCCTGTTAAACAGCGCGTAAAACGCACCCAGCGGGCACAGCCACTTGCAGAAGGGCCGGTAAAATACGATACTCAGCACGATCACTGCCAGCAGGATGCTGAATTTCCAGGTAAACAGGCTGCCCAGCGCCGCCCGGATGCCGGAATTGGCAAGGGACAGTGGGATGGCCCCCTCCAGCACGCCCTGGGGGCAGAGATACTTACAGAAGAAGGGGTCACCCATGCCTACGTCGTTGACGAGAAACGCCGGCAGCAGGAAGACCATCACCAGCAGCACGGCGTACTTGAGGTACGTCAGGGGCTTGAGCTTTTTTGTTGAGAGCTTCTTCGTGGGGATCTTATGCAGCAGCTCCTGAAACCAGCCGAAAGGACACAGGAAGCCGCAGATGAAGCGCCCCAGCAGTACTCCCAGCAGAATGAGAAAGCCTGTGATATAATAGGAGAAGCTGAACTTGGAGGACCCCACCACCGCCTGAAACGCCCCGATGGGACAGGCGCCGGAGGCTGCCGGGCAGGAGTAGCAGTTCAGCCCCGGCACGCAGACGGTCTTGCCCGCGCCCTGATACAAGCCGCCCTTGAGAAAGTTCGGCAGGTGCAGGTTGGTCAATAAGGCCGCCCCTGCCTGTATCCAGCCCCGAAAACGGGCCAAAAGATGGGACGCGCCCGAAATATTCTTCTTATCCAATGCCCACACACTCCAGACATAATTTGATCGCTTTGCTCAGCACCGTGGCGGCCTCGCCCCGCCAGACACCGAAGCACAGCATGGCGGCTCCCGCCAGCAGCAGCGCGACCTGCGCTGCTGCCTTCTTCCTGTGACTCATTTTGATCACCCTTTCCTGTTTCTGTGGCCTATCATAGCGCAGGCGGGTTAAAATCTCTGTTAAGAACAGAAATTTAACACAAATCTTATCCGGCTCTGCTATAATAGGAGACAACCTGTTCATTAAGGAGGCGGCTATGCACCTTTTGATTGTAGAGGACGAGCGCGCCCTGTGCGACACCGTCGCCCGCAGCCTGCGGCGGTCGGCCTACAGCGTGGATTGCTGCTACGACGGCGAGAAGGCGCTGGAGCTGCTGGAAACGGAGCGGTACGATCTGGTGCTGCTGGATCTGAACCTGCCGAAAAAGGACGGAATGACGGTGCTGCGCACCCTGCGGCAGACCGACAGAGAGACGCCTGTGCTGATCCTCTCGGCTCGCGGCGAGGTGGAGGATAAGGTGACGGGTCTGGATGCCGGCGCCAATGACTATCTGGCGAAGCCCTTCCATCTGGCGGAGCTGGAGGCGCGCATCCGCAGCCTGACCCTGAGGCAGTTTACCCAGCAGGATGTGGTGCTGCGCTGCGGGCAGCTCACCTTTGATGCCCGTGCGCGGGCAGTTTCCGCCAACGGGCAGCCCCTGACGCTGACCCGCAAGGAGACGGGGATCCTGGAATACCTGATGGCGCATCAGGGGCGGCCTGTGAGTCAGGAGGAGCTGATGGATCACGTCTGGGACAACAGCGTGGACAGCTTCAGCAACTCCATCCGCGTCCACATCTCCGCCCTGCGGAAGAAGCTGCGCACCGCGTTGGGCTACGACCCTGTCCGCAACCGCATCGGCGAGGGCTATCTGATGGGAGGGGACGAAGAATGAAGCGGCTTTCCCTGCAGTGGCGCATCACACTGATGTCCGTCCTGCTCATCGGCATCACCTGCGTGGCCATGAATCTGCTGCTCTGTTCCTCCGGTGTGTACTATATGGACACCATTGCAGACAGCTTACAGGGCGGCGGCACGGTGATCCTGAATGAGGGCGGCGCGGCAAGCTTTGACCCGCAGCTCGTTGCGCCCAGCGAGGAGCTGACCATCGTTGTCGATGGGGCGCAGGGACGCTTCCGCACCACCAACTGGTATATCACAGCGGCGGTAACGCTGCTCAGCGGCATCCTCGCCTATTTCGTCAGCGGGCGAGCCCTCAAGCCCCTGCACAGCTTCGCCTCTCAGGTAGAGAAGGTGCAGCTGAACAATCTGGCGGATGTGAGGATCGATGAGGACGTGCTGCCGGAATTCCGGCAGCTCAGCCACTCCTTCAACCAGATGCTGGAGCGGTTGAACAACGCCTTTACCGCCCAGCGGCAGTTTACCGGCAATGCCGCCCACGAGCTGCGCACGCCGCTTGCGCTGATGCAGGCGCAGCTGGAGCTGTTTTCCGCAGAGCACACCGATGTGCTGCCGGAGACGGCGGAGTTTCTCCTGCTTTTGCGGGAGCAGACGGAGAGGCTGACGCAGATGACCAAAACGCTGCTGGAAATGAGCAATTTGCAGCAGGTGGCGCGGAACGAGCAGATTCAGCTTATCCCAATGATTGAGGAGATCTTCACAGACCTCGCCCCGCTGGCAGAAAAGCGCGGTGTCACGCTAAAAGCGGAGGGCGACGGCGTTATGACCGGCAGCGACGCGCTGATCTATCGGCTGATCTTCAACCTGACGGAGAACGCCGTCAAGTACAATCGCCCTGGCGGCTCGGTGTGGGTCTGCGTCACACAGGAGACGGAAAAAGTCCTGATCCGCGTTTCCGACACCGGCCGCGGCATTCCGGAGGAATTTCAGCGGAGCATCTTCCAGCCCTTCTTCCGGGTGGACAAGTCCCGCAGCCGGGAGTACGGCGGCGTGGGGCTGGGACTTTCACTGGTGTGGGAGATCGCCGATCTCCACGGCGGCTGCGTCCGGGTAGAGGAGAGTTCAGATGAGGGCACTACTATTGCGGTGGAGCTGCCGGTACAGTGAAGCTGCATCTCACATAAAGCAATAAGCCGCGCAGCGGGAGCACCCTTCGGGCGCTCCCGCCTTATCTTAGCATTTTGAATGACTTTGTATTTTCCCAAAGGCCCCCGCTTCGGCGGGGCCCTTGTCTTTTCACCTTTCGTTTCCCGCTGCGTAGGATAGACTGTACGGAGCCGCCCGGCTCCGCATACTACGGATACGGAAAAGGGAGTGTCTATGCAATCATCTGTCCTTCAGGGGATATTGCTCCCCTTCTGGGGCACGTCGCTGGGTGCGGCGTGCGTATTCTGCCTGCGAAGAGCGCCCTCCGCCGTTCTGCGCCGCGTGCTGGAGGGCTTCGCCGCCGGGGTGATGACCGCCGCCTCGGTGTGGAGCCTGCTGCTGCCCGCTATCGACTGGGCGGACATGGGCCGCTGGTCCTTCCTTCCGGCGGCGGGCGGTTTCTGGCTGGGGGTGCTGTTCCTGCGGCTGCTGGAGCGACTGCTGCCGGAGGCTGTTACCGACCGTTCCACCACCATGACCCTTCTGGCGGTGACGCTGCACAACATCCCGGAGGGGATGGCGGTGGGTGCGGCCTATGCCGGATGTGTGGCGGCAGGAGCCGCCGCGCCCGCTGCGGCGTTTACGCTGGCGCTGGCCATCGCCATCCAGAATGTGCCGGAGGGCGCCATTGTGGCCCTGCCCCTGCGTACCGCCGGTGCGGGGAAGGGGAGAGCCTTTCTGGGCGGCGTGCTCTCCGGTGTGGTGGAGCCCCTGGCCGCCGGCGTGACGGTGCTGGCGGCGGCGCTCATCGTTCCGGCACTGCCCTGGCTGCTGGGCTTTGCCGCCGGGGCCATGCTCTATGTGGTGGCCGCCGAGCTGCTGCCCACGCGCGGCGATTCCGGCCCGGGGGCGCTGGCCTTTGCCGCGGGCTTTACCGTAATGATGATCCTGGACGTGGCATTGGGGTAGGGAGGAGGGTTGACAACGGCCAATTCCTGTAATATAATGTCGCTGACAAGTAAATAAACAGTCTGTTGATCCAATGTCGCCGGCGGCCGTACAGCCCACCACGGGCCAGGCGTCGGCATAGAAGGAAAGGGGTAGCCAAACCCCGCACGACCGGTACTGTGAGCGCAAGGATGCACCGAAGCGGCGTAAGCCGCCGGGACGAAAGTCCGCCATTGTGGGTAAGCCCATGAGAAGGTAGGCTGCAAACGAGGTGGGATGGCTGTCCCCCGCGGCGCGAGCCAGGAGAATTGCATTGTGTAGGACATAGTTGCAGCGGGCGCGCTCTCCGTGTGCGGGAACCTTGTACCACCATGTAGATGTACCACGCTGGCCTCCTGAATGGGAGGTCGGTGTTTTTTGCACCGCCTTTTTCGCGGCCGGCCCTTTTGGGCGGGCGGCGGGGGCGGCGACGTCTTTCCGTGGCGCAGGGGTCGTATCTATTGCGTTCGCTGTCCGGCTTTGCGCCGGGCAGCGTTTCATTTTTGCGGGACAGAGTGCACTCTGTCCCGTTTTTCATGCCCTGCATGAAAAACATTTCCCTTGCCAGGCTGACACGCTGCCATACACAGCGAAGCGGTGCGGAAAACTCGACTGTCAAGCTGAGGCGCCGTGCGCTTTCCATCTGCGCAGTGAAACTGTACAGATGGGTCCCCTTTGTCAAGCGGAGGCGGCCATTGGCCGCGTGCTTTTCCATAAGTGGGGCGGGGATGTTGCCGCATCCCCGCCCACCCCCTCACGTCGACAAAAAATTTACATAAAGGAGAAAGAGATATGAGGAAGAGAGTCATAAGCTGGCTGCTGACCGTTGTGATGGTCGTCAGCATGCTGCCCACCTCCGTGTTGGCCGACACGCTGGCCGCGGATCAGGAGCAGCAGACCCAGCAGGAACAGATAGCTCCGGTGGACACGGAGAACACCGTCTCTGCCGGGAATGAGGAGACGCAGGAGCAGCAGGAGCAGCAGGAGCCCGCTGAGGAAGTGCCTGTGTCCCGGTCTGCCCGCAGCGGCGGCGCGGCGCTGGCGCTGGCGGAAGGAACTGTCAGCTCCGCGAAGGATTTTGCCGAGATGGAGCCCGGCGGCAATTATCAATTGACGGCGGATATCACCGTCACGGCGCCCTATGCCAAGGATTTTACCGGCACCTTTGACGGCAACGGCCACACCGTGACGCTGGCACTTGAGAATGAAGCAGGCGAATGTCAAGCGCTGTTTTCAAAAATTGCGGCTTCCGGCAAAGTCCAGAATCTTGGGATTGCGGGAACCGTTACAGGGAAAAAATATGTTGGCGGTATTGCCGGAAAAAATGCGGGCAGCATTGAGAATTGTAAGAATACCGCTGCAATCAAAGGTGCCAGTGCTGATGGCAGATGGATAGGTGGCATTGCCGGAGAAACCTCCAATGGTTCCAAGATTTTAAACTGCTACAACATTGGCACGATTTCCAGCGATCGAAGCGGTAAGGGTGTGTGTTTGGGTGGTATTGCTGGAAATGCTCCCAGTGCAAAAATCAGCAACTGCTATAATGCTGGACAGATAGTAACAAAGTCCACGACAAATTATGGCGCAATTGCTGGTTATGGTTATGGCGTTACCGTTTCTAACTGTTATTTTATTGCTGTTGACAACCTAAAAGGTGTATATGGTACTGAAACGGAGTCTACTCCAAAATCCGCCGAGGAGATGAAATCCCCCGCGTTTGCAGCCTTGTTAGGCAGCGCCTTCATGGCCAAGACCGGCGACTATCCCGCCCTCAGCTGGGAGACCCCCACCGCGGCGGTGACGTTTGCCATTCAGCCCGAGAATGCTGTGCTTACGATAAACGGCGGCACTTATACCGGCTCCACCACCGTGGCGCTGCCTGCCGCCGATGCACCGTATTCCTATACCGTGTCCTGTGACGGTTACACCACAAAAACCGGCACCGTGACCGTGAGGAACAAGGATAATCCCGTGGCTGATCCTGCCAATGTTACTGTTACGCTGGAGAAGGATACCTCTGCCTGGGTGAACGTGACCTTCAATGTCACGCCCACGGGTGCGGCCCTGACCGTCAAGCGGGGCGACATGACTGTTGAGCCGCAGAGCGACGGCATCTATAAGCTGCTGAAGGGCGTCGCGTACACCTATACCGCCGTCAGCGACGACGAGGGCTATGAGCCCGCCGTCGGCGAAGTGACGCCCACCGAGAACAGCACCCAAACCGTGGCGCTGAAAAAGGTGGCAGGGATTGCAGTGACTGCCGCACCAACCAAGAAGGTCTATTACAAGGGCGATGCGAAGTTGGATTTGACCGGCATGGTCCTCACGGTGAACTATGATGGCACCAATGAAACCCGCACCATTGAAGGCGACTATGCCGCCGCCGGTGTGACGTTTGAAGGGTTTGACACCAGCGAGCCGGCGGAATCGAAAAGTATTACCGTCAGCTATAGAGGCAAGACCGCGAGCTTTGCGATCGAGGTCAAGGACAAGCTGCAATTCTCCGATTTCTTTAGTGCCATCAGTGACAGCGTCACGGCAACGAATAGTACGTCCCGTCCATTTGAGCCGGTACAATCTGAGGGATGCCTACAACCGGCAAGTAACGCGAGTTCCTATTCCCCCTCAACGATAACGATTGCGGCTATCAAGAATGTAACTGTATCTTTTGACTATTGCGGCGGTACAGGTTATACGGACTTCTATGTCAAAAAAGGCAGTAGTCAACTGTTAGCCTCCTATTATAGCTCCGAGTGGAAGAATTTTTCTGCTGATCTGAGAATTGGGGAGACACTGACGCTGAGTTATGGTTCCTCAAGCGGACTCAAGCTCAAAAACTTTACCGTTTCCCCGCTGTACACGCTGACCATAGCGCCGGACCAGACGGACGCGACGGTCACTCTGAAAGATAAGGAAGACAAAACCGTCTCCGGCAGCAATGGCGTATTCGCCGTAAAAGCTGCGGCGGACTACACCTACACCGTCACCAAAAAGGGTTATGAGCCCGCCACCGGCAAGGTGACCATGAGCGCCGAAAATCAAACGGTCAATGTTACCCTTGTCAAACTGCCGGTCATTACCCTGCAGTTTACCCCCGATGATGCGGCGGTAACACTGAAACAGGGAAACACCACCGTTTACAAGGAGTCTGCGGACAGCGAAAAAGGCAAGAATGTCTATATCGCTGCCAAGAATACGGCCTACACCTACACCGTCAGCAAGTTCGGCTATGAGACGGCCACCGGCACGATCACTGTTGCGACCGCCGATGTGAACAAGACCGTCAAGCTGACCGAGTTGGCAAAGCAGACGGTGACCTTCAACATCACCAAGCCGGAGGGCGTGACCGCCGCGCCCACCGTCACCGTGAAGTACAACGGTACCAAGGTGTACGAGGGCAGCGGCACGAACTGCACCCTCCCCGCCGGGAACTATACCTACACGGCCAAGTTGGATGGCTGCGATGACCTTTCCGGCAGCTTCACCGTTGCCGCTGCCGCCGTCACCGTGAACTTGCCCTTTGCAAAGAAACTGACCTTTGATGATATCTTCCAAGACATCGAGGGCATCACCGCCACCAATGGCACCAGCGGGTTTAAGCCCGTCAAGGACGCTGCCGGAAACTATTTGGAGAGCAATGGAAAGTATTACGGCACGACTTCCTTGACCCTGACGGCGACAGAGTCCCGCTTGGTGTCCTTCCGGTATCTTGCAAAGGGATATGAAAACAATTGGGATGAGGATAACTCCGCCTTCTTTACCGTGAAAAAGGGTACTACTACTCTGCTGACAGTCTATGAGGAGGACGATTGGAAAACCTTTAGCACGGTGTTGAATAAGGATGAAAAACTCACCTTGTCTTTCAGCGAAAGTGGCAGCAACTACTATGTCCGGCTCAAGGATTTTGCCGCCGCCGCAGCCCACACCCTCACCCTTAACACTCCCACCGGTGCAGCGGTGGTGCTGAAGGACCGTAGCGGCACGGAGATCACCGGCAAAAACGGCGCATACACCGTTGCCGCCGGTACCTATACCTATACCGTCAGCAAGTTCGGCTACGAGACCAAGACGGGGAACATCACCGTGAGCGCCGATGTGACCGAGACCGTCACGCTGACCGAACTTGCCACCCGCACCCTGACCTTTGCCGTAACTCCGGAGGATGCCAAGGTGACCGTGACCCACCCCGTGGGCGGCACGATCACAGCAGACGAGAACGGCGCATACATCGTCTACGCCGGCGAGACGTATGCCTATACCGTCGCCAAGGCGGACTATATCACGGTCAGCGGCAGCTTTACCGCTGCCAAAAACGACACCATCAAGGTAACACTGACCTATGCCGGTGCGGGCTGGGACGGCACGACCAAGACCGCGCCCGCGCAGGACGAGAGCGGTGTCTACCTGATCGATACCGCCGCGAAGCTGGCCTGGTTTGCCGATGCGGTCAACGGCGGGCAGAAAGCCATCAACGGCAAACTCACCGCCAACATCAACCTCAACGGCAAGACCTGGACGGCCATCGGCACCAGCAGCAATAAGTTCGCCGGCACCTTGGACGGCGATGAAGCGCATCACTACACCGTCAGTGGCCTGAAGGGCTCCAAGGGACTGTTTGATTATGTGGACAGCACGGGCAAGGTGAAAAACCTCAGTGTGGATGCCGTGCTTACTGCCAATGGTGTTGTGGGCGGCATCGTGGATTTCAACGACGGTACCGTGGAAAACTGCCTGTTCAGTGGTTCTGTTACCAACAGCTCCAGTTATGGAGCTGCCGGCGGTATCGTGGGTAAGAGTGAGGGCGAGAACAGCGTTGTACGGAACTGCGTGAACACCGGCAGTATCAAGAATACAACGGTCTCTTACGGTTCGACGTTGAGTGTCGGCGGTATCGTGGGTTATACCTATGGTAAGGTGGAGAGCTGCTATTCCACCGGTAAGGTCTATGCAGACCCTGCAAAGACCACCAACAAAGCGATCGGCGGTATTGCGGGCGCTGTAAAGGGTTCTTCTTACTATGAAAAATGGGGAGCGCTTATCAACTGCTACGTTATTGGAACCGTCACCGGCCCGGAAAGCGGTATTGGCGCGGTGGTAGGTACGGTTGACAGCGGGACGAGTATCACCAATTGTGTCTATCTGGATACCGTGGCTCATGTACCTGCTATGGGCAATGTGACGGCTGGTATGACTGCCCGCACCGCGGACTATATGCGCTCCGCGGAGTTCGCCGTGGATATGGGCATGAATCAGGATGACGGTACCCTCAACGGCGGCTTCCCCGTTCTGCCCTGGCAGGGCGGCACCGTGCTCTCTGCCGACGACCTGCGGGCCGTCAGCCAGGCCCAGCAGAGCCTGTCCCTGCGGGGCATGAGCGCCTCCGACGCCGCCAAGAAAGCCAAGGCCGACTGGTACGCCAAGAATGTGCTGGGACTCTATGACCTTACGGACTATAACGATAAGGCCGACCTCTGTGAGAAATACGGCATCGAAGAGCCCGGCGAAGCGGTCACGGACCTGCACGACTACTTCCTGACCGCCCTGCAAAAGCACTTCTATAAGGAACTGGGGCTCGATGCCGAGAATGCAGACCTTCTGAAGGCCGATGCCACCGGTGTCTATCAGCTCCGCGGCCTTACCCCGGTGAGCGGCGACCCGGAGGAGGAAGAGGAGACCGCGCAGACCTATACCGGCTTCCTGACCCTGCCCGCGAACGTCACCGTTTCCGTGGAGGGCGAGGAAAAGACCGTTTCCCTCGCATGGACGGCGGATAACGCTCTGGTGAACACCGCCACCGGCGCGCTCACCGCGCCTGCGAAGGATAAGGTCACGGTGACCCTCACCGCCACGCTCCGAAGCGGCGCGGCCGCGAAGGTCAAGACCTTCAAGTTGTGCCTTTGGTCCGAGAATGCGGAAAAGGTGCAGACCCTGGAAGACATTGCCGCCGAGTTCACGCGCAAGAATATTGCCGTGCAGCCCCTGCAAGGTGTGGGACTCTATGATGAAACCAACATCACCGACGCCTTCTGCCGCCTGCTGAGGGAACAGGGCTATGCGGATGTGGCGGACAAGGCCGAGATCACCTATGTCAACGGCAGCGCCAAGGCCAACGGCTTTGACGGTACCAAGGTACAGTACATTGCCGACAACGGCGACATCACCTACTTCACCGGTGACGGCACCGCCCGCCAGACCGTGCAGTACACGGGATTGAAGTTCCGCATCGCCTATGCCGGGGTCACCAAGGAGATCATCCTGCGAGGCACCGTGGGACGCAGCGCCGATGCTGTGCAGCAGCTGGTGGAGAGCGCCGCCGAGTCCCTGAACTGGGAACTCATCCGCGGCGAGAATACCAACAAGGCCACCCGAAGCGAGGGGGAGGTCTGGACGCTCTACACCGTGAACGACCGCATCACCTCCAACCTCACGCTTCCCTCCGGCATTGCGGGGCGCTATGATGTGAAGGTGCAGTGGGGCACCCGGAACACCGAGTGGCTCTACATCACCAACGGCACCAACGGCGCCGGCGTGGGCACCGTCAACCGCCCCCTGCAGCCCGCCGACGGCACGCCGCTGCCCGAGAAGGCCGGCAAGTTCCGGCTGATCGCCCGCGTGACCTATGACGGCTTCGATGACTACACGCTGGCGCACATCACCGGCGACAACGGCGTGGAGGTCTATGCCGATGTGTTCTTTGACGCCACCGTTGCGCCCTTCGACAGCAGCGTGACCAGCGAGATGCAAAACGCTCTGGCGGAGAAGTATCAGGGGCTCCTGCGTGACTTTGTGGACAAGACAAAGCCCGTGAATTTGGATGCCGTCAGCGACGATATGCAGATGCCCAGACCCGCTCTTCTGGAGCAAACGGGCATCATGAGCGACAGCTATAACCAGAAGGTCACGATGGTGAGCCTCACCCCGGATGTGCTGGACTTCAACGGGTATCACGCCATGGTCTACCGCCCACTGCCCGGTGAGGAGCCGGTGGAGGCGAAGTATGTGGTGATCATCACCACCCGCAGCTCCGGCCTTCTGCTGGCGCGGCAGGAGTTTACCTTCACCATCGCGCCCTTTGAGGAGCAGGAACTGAAGGATGCCGCCGACTTTATGACCGAGGCGCGGACCGAGAACGCCTACTGGGACGGTATCAAGAACAAGAATACGGTTAAGACCGAGGTTACCTCCGACCTGTATCCCTTTGCGGAGATCTGCAAAAACGAGGACGGCACGCTGAAATACGTCCGCGGCACGGTGAATATGACCTTCGACGGCATCGAGGCCGACGATATCCCCGGCTGGCTCGATACGGAGAAGTACCGCTGCTTCCGATCCTCCCGACCCTCCGTCATCGAGAATGAGCTCCTGCGTGTACACCAGCCGGAGTACAATACGACAGTTACGCTGGACAGCGTCCTGACCTACACCAAGTACGCCCAGTATTGGGAAAAGTTCGGCATCAACGGCACCGAGGAGAGCAAGGAACGCTACAAGAACTTTGCCCAATTCTACAAGCAGCCCATCCAGATCGACCTGACGGTGCCCGGTACCACGGTGCAGAATGACCCCAACGAAAATCAGACCCTCACCGTGAAGGTCAAGGTGGACGGCTACAACAAGAACGGCCATACTTTCACGGGAATCTCCGACTTTACCTTCACCGGCAAGGCCAACGAGGATCCCACCGCTTGGGACGCTGTGAAGGCGTGCCTTGACAGTGCCAAGTACACCTATACCGGCAGCGGCGCCTACATCAAGAGCATCACCGATGCGGCGGGCCACACCCTCAAGGAGAAGGGCGACGGCAAGTCCTCCGGCTGGATGTTCGGCCTCACCTTACAGGGCGGCACCGAGACCTTGCCCAAGACCACGCTGGACAACACCTATCTCAAGGACGGCGACACCCTGCGCCTGTTCTTTACCGACACCTATATCCCGCTGGATCCGACGGATCCCGCCGTGCCCGGTGCGGAAGTGCCCGGCTTCGATGAGGCGTATGCCGGCGCCAAGGCGTATATCCAAAGTGCGGTGAGCGCCCCGGTCGTCAGCTATCTCTTCGGCGAATGGGCGGTACTGGGACAGGCTCGCGCCGGCGTGGAGCTGTCCGATGCATACATTCAGGCCTACTACGATAAGGTTGTGGCCTATGTGCGGAAGAATATGGGCGCGGACGGCGTTCTTCGCGATCCCGAGAGCCATAACCCCGCCATCACCGACAATGAGCGTATTGCCCTGGCCCTTACCGCCATCGGCAAGGACCCCGCCAACGTGAGCGGCAAAAACCTGCTGGCAGCGCTGCAGGACAAGGATATCATGAAGGTCACCGATACCAGTGACACGGATATCAACGGCCTCGTCATGGGTCTGCTGGCGCTCAACAGCCGCAATTACACCTCCGACACCTCCTGGCTGGTGCAGGCCATTCTGGGCCAGCAGAATGCGGACGGCAGCTGGAGCGCCAGCGCCGACACAAAATCTGTCGGCGACGTGGACATGACCGCCATGGCGCTGCAGGCGCTGGCACCCTACTATAAGGACGGCGGCAATGAAACCGTGAACACCGCCGTCAATAAAGCGCTGCAGTGGCTGTCCGACAAGTACAAGGGCACGGGCTATACCAGTGCGGAGAGCTGCGCGCAGGTGGTCATCGCCCTCTCTGCCCTGAATTTGGATGCCAACACGGACGCGCGCTTTACCAAGACCGTGGAGGGGAAGACCCTGAGCGTGCTGGGGAACCTCCTGCAGTACCGCGTGGCGAAAAGCGGCGGCTTTAAGCATCAGTTCGCAGACAAGGCCGTCAACGAGATGGCCACGGAGCAGGCGCTTTGCGCCATGGCCGCCTATGCGCGCTTTACGGAGAAGGCCAACGCCCTCTACGACATGACCGACGCCGCCTGCGCCCATCGCTTCGGCGAGTGGAAAGTGACCGTGGCCGCCACCTGCACCAAGGACGGCGTCAGCCGCCGGATCTGCTCTATTTGCGGCGCCGTGGAGGAAAAGTCCGTTCCCGCGCCGGGACACAACTTCGGCGCATGGACGGTGACCAAGGCGGCCACCTGCACCGAAAGCGGTATCAGCACCCGTAAGTGCAGCGTTTGCGGCACGGAGGAGACGATAATCGTCCCGTCTCTGGGGCACAGTATGACTGCCACGGCGGGCAAGGCTGCTACCTGCACCGAGGCAGGCAACAGTGCCTACTGGTCCTGCTCCCGCTGCGGCAAGTTCTTCAGCGATGCGGCGGGCAAGACCGAGATCGCCAAGGATAGCTGGATCATCGCGGCGCTGGGTCACGACGAGGCTACCCGCGCTGCCGTGGCGGCTACCTGCTACGCCTCCGGCCGCACGGCGGAGACCTACTGCAAGCGCTGCGGCATGGTTATCAACGCCGGCGCGAACATTCCCGCCACCGGCAAGCACACCTACGTCAACGGCGTCTGCACCGTCTGCGGCGTCAAGAACCCGATGGCCAACGTCAAAGGCGATGACATCAAGGTGGACAGCAAAGACAACAAGACCGCCGCGGGCGACGGCTTGGTCATCAAGGCCGATGATACCATCACCGGGGAGGTGCTGGCGGACATCAAGGCAGCAGTGAGCGACGGTGCAATCACCGTGACCGTGACGGATACGCTCCAGCTCACCAACGAGCAGAAGGCCGCCGACGGCGGCAAGAGCGCCCTGACCGAGGCGGCCAAGACGGCCGGTGACGAGGTTAAGAAGGAGCTGAACAAGCTGGCCGAGAAGCTGGACGCCCTGCGCGGCGACAAATCCCGCAAGAACGCGCAGTTGGAGAAGGTCGTAGACGTGACTGTGGCGCTGGTCAAGACGGAAGGGAACGAGATCAAGACCGTGGCGCAGCTTATCGAGCTGCCCCACAGCGTCACCGTGACCATCCCCATCACCGACGAGCTGTACGCGGCCCTTCAGGGCAAGCGCGTCTGCGTGGTACGCAGCCACACCGATGCCAGCGGTAACGTGACCACCACCGAGCTGTCCGCTACGCTGGGCGGCACCAAGGGCAATTATGTCCTGACCTTCCAGACGGACAAGGCATCCGCGTTCGCCATCGTCTCCTATGAGACGGTGTCCTCCGGGTACTACTACGGTGGAAGCAGCACGGCCGGCAGCGGCAAGAAGGACTCCGCCAAGACGGCGGACGACAGCCAGATGGTGGTCTGGCTGGGCAGCGCGGTGCTGGCAGCGGCCGGCGTCGTGATCCTGAGCCGGAAAAAGCGCGCCGTCAAGTAACAACGAAACAGCCAACGCAGAGGCGCGAAAGCGCCTCTGCGTATGGCGCTTTTACGAGGTATGAAACGCATGAAGAAAGTGAAGAAAATTTGGCTGTTGGCGCTGGCGCTGTCCCTGCTGCTGACCTGCGCCGCCTGCGGAAAAAAGACCGTATCGTACGCCCCCGGCAACATTCCCACGGCAACGCAGGAGCAGACCGCGGACACCAGGAAGGACGACACAGCTGAAACGGGCACCACCAAGGCTGACGGCAAGCAGGACGCGGCAAAGACTGAGGATAAGGCCGCGGACGATAAGAAGCCTGACAAGCAGAAGCCGGCTGATGATGCCAAAAAGGCCGAGGAGGACGCCAAAAAGCAGGAGGACACCAAAAAGCAGGATGAAGCCAAGCGCCTGGAGGAGCAGAAGCGGCTGGAAGAAGAGAAGAAACAGCAGGAGCAGGCGCAGCAGCCCGCTGTGCCGGGCCCCGATCCCACGCCTGCACCTGACCCTGCACCGGCGGCATCCGTATCGCTGTACATCTCCTGCGCCACGGTGCTTGATAATATGGACAAGTGCTCCGACGGCGTGAAGGGCCTTATCCCCGCCGACGGCGTGATCCTGTCCACCACGGTGACCATCACCGAGGGTGAGTCTGTCATGTCCGTACTGAAGCGGGCCTGCGGTGACGCGGGTATCCCGGTGAGCTCCAGCGGCAACTATGTCAGGGGCATCAACGGCCTGTTCGAAAAGAACGTAGGCAGGAGCTCCGGCTGGATGTACTGTGTGGGGGGAACCTTCCCCAACTATGGCGCGGACAGCTATACGCTCTCCGGCGGCGAGAGTATTCAGTGGCTCTACACCTGTAATATGGGTGCAGACGTGGGCAATACCTACATGGGCTGACAAAAGGGCGGCTTTTGCCGCCCTTTTTCCGCACGCAGGATTGACGTATCCCCTGGCGGCAGGGTATAATCAAAAGGTTAAGACATCATGTATGCAGGAGGTGATTCCATGGACGATACGCTGCGCTCCTGCCATCCGGCGGTGAGCTTTGCCTATTTCGCCTTGGTCATCGCCTGCGCGATGCTGCTGATGCACCCGGTGTGCCTGGTTCTGTCGACGCTGGGCGGCGGGTGGTATGTTGCCCGTCTGCTGGGCGGCAAGGGCCTGCGCCGCCACCTGCTGTGGCTGCTGCCCATGGCCCTCCTGGCGGCGGCCCTGAACCCGGCCTTTGTCCACCAGGGCGTCACCATTCTGGCCTACCTGCCCTCCGGCAATCCTTTGACGCTGGAGAGCCTGCTCTACGGCCTGGCCGCCGGCGCCATGCTCAGCGCCGTGGCGCTGTGGTTCGTCTGCGTCACCGATGTCATCACCTCGGACAAGGTGGTGTACCTCTTTGGCCGCGTCATCCCGGCGCTGTCCCTGCTGCTGAGCATGATCCTCCGCTTTGTGCCCCGCTTTGTCCGCCGGCTCCGCGCCGTGGCGCAGGCCCAGCGGCATCTGGGCCGTGATACCCAGACCGGCGCCCCGGCCCGGCGCGTCAGAAGCGCCCTTCGTGTGTTCTCCATCGTTGTCACCTGGAGCCTGGAAAGCGGCCTCATCACCGCCGATAGTATGCGCTGCAGGGGCTATGGCCTGCCGGGGAGGACCTCCTTCTCCCTCTACCGCTTTGACCGGCGTGACGGTGCCGTCGCCCTCTGGCTGGCCTTCTGCGGCCTGTATCTGCTGGGCGGCGGTCTGGCCGGCGGCTTGCGCTTTCAGTATTACCCCATGCTGCTCAGCGGCCCCGTCACACCGCTGACGGTCAGCTTTTTCGCCGTTTACGGCCTGCTCTGCTTTACGCCGGTGCTGCTGGACGCCCTGTCCCGGCGCCGCTATCTTGCCCGGAAAGGAGGGACACCCCGTGCCTGAACTGCTGCGTTTGGAGCATTTTGGCTTCACCTACCCCCAGCAGCCCCGCCCCGCGCTGGCGGATGTGTCCCTCACGGTCCGTCAGGGCGAGTTCTGGGTCCTCTGCGGCGCCTCCGGCTGCGGCAAGACCACGCTTCTCCGCCAGCTGAAGCCCGCCCTGCGCCCCCACGGTGCGGCCGAGGGCCGTATCCTCTTCGACGGTCAGCCGTTGGATGACCTGCCGCCCCATCGGCAGGCCGCCGATATCGGCTTCGTCCTTCAGTCCCCGGAGGAGCAGACCGTCACCGACAAGGTCTGGCATGAGCTGGCCTTCGGACTGGAGAGCCTTGGCTGCGACACGCCCTCCATCCGTCGCCGCGTGGCGGAGATGGTCTCCTTCTTCGGCATCCAGGACTGGTTCCATAGGAAAGTGGACGAGCTCTCCGGCGGCCAGAAGCAGCTGCTGGCCCTGGCCTCGGTCATGGTGCTCCAGCCCCGTCTGCTGATTTTGGATGAGCCCACCAGCCAGCTGGACCCCATTGCCGCCGCCGACTTTTTGCAGACCGTGGGCCGCCTGAACCGCGAGCTGGGCATCACCGTCCTGATGACGGAGCACCGTCTCGAGGAGGCGTTGCCCCTGGCCACCCACGCCGCCGTGCTGGACGGCGGCCATCTCCTCTGTGCCAGCGCGCCGGAGGCGGTGTGCCGTTCCCTGCGGGGCCGCGGCCACGATATGTTCCTGGCCATGCCCGCCGCCGTCCGTATCTGGGCCGGAGTGGACAGCGACGAGCCCTGCCCCATCACCGTCCGCGAGGGCCGCGATTTCCTGTCCGGCTGGTGCGATGAACACCCCCTGTGCCCGCTGCCGCCGGAGCCGGTGTATCCCGCCGGGGATACCGCCCTTGCCGGCGCGGGCCTCTGGTTCCGCTATGAGCCGGACCAGCCGGACGTGGTCCGCGGTCTGGACCTTCAGGCCCGCCGGGGAGAGCTGCTGGCCCTGCTGGGCGGTAACGGCGCGGGCAAGTCCACCACCCTGGGCCTGCTGTCCGGTGCGCTGACGCCCCAGCGGGGCACCGTGACCCATACGGGCCGCATCGGCGTTCTGCCCCAGGACCCGCAGGCTCTGTTCGTGAAAAACACGGTCCGTCAGGACCTGTACGAATCCTTTGACGGCACGGACCTCCCCAAAGACCAACGTGACCGCCGGGTGGAGCAGGTGACAGCCCTTTGCCGCCTGACCGAGCTGCTGGACCGCCATCCCTATGACCTCTCCGGCGGCGAGCAGCAGCGGGCCGCCCTGGGTAAGGTGCTGCTGCACCAGCCGGATATCCTGCTGCTGGACGAGCCTACCAAGGGCCTGGACGCCGCCTTCAAGCAGTCCTTTGCCGCTATTCTTTCCACGCTGACCGCCGCCGGCACGACAGTGGTGATGGTCAGCCACGACGTGGCCTTCTGTGCCCGGTATGCCCACCGCTGCGCCCTGTTTTTCGACGGCAGCATCGTCGCGGAGGGCACACCCCGTGACTTCTTCTCCGGCAACAGCTTCTATACCACTTCCGCCAACCGTATGGCCCGGGACTTCTGCCCCTGTGCCGTCACGCCGGAGGATGTGATCGCGGTCATCGGCGGGACCGTCCCGCCCCAACCGGAGGTGCCTGCCGCCTGGCAACCTCTGCCTCCGGTGGCGGAGGAGTCCACCGCCTGGAAGCCGAAAAAGCTCCCCTGGTGGCGCAGGACCATCGCCGCCGTATGCGGTGCGGGTGCGCTGGCGATCTTCTGGCTGGCGGCCAAGCACACCGACCTCACCGCCCTGGTGGGCGGCGGCACGCTCTCCCAGGCCGGCTGGCAGGCCCTGGGCCTTTACGGCCTGTTCATCGCCCTGCTCTTCGGCTGCATCGCCGCCATCGGTCGGCGCTCCAAGCCCCTGACACTGCTCCAGACCCCGGTGCAGAAGCGAAAGCTCTCCCACCGTACCCGCCTGGCGGCGGTGCTGATCCTGCTGTGTATCCCCGCCACGCTGTATCTGGGCTTTTTCTACCTGGGCAACACTGCCTACTACCCCATCGCCTTCGCCGTGCTGCTGGAATGCATGGTGCCCTTCTTTCTGGTGTTCGAGGGACGGAAGCCACAGGCCCGTGAGCTGGTGCTGGTGGCCTCCCTCTGCGCCCTGGGCGTGGCGGGCCGCGCCGCCTTCTTCATGCTGCCTCAGTTCAAGCCCGTCCTGGCTCTGACCATCATCTCCGGCGTGGCCCTGGGCGGCGAGACCGGCTTCCTGGTGGGCGCCATGACCATGCTGGCCAGCAACGTTCTGTTCTCCCAGGGCCCCTGGACGCCCTTCCAGATGTTCGCCATGGGCATCATCGGCTTCCTGGCGGGGGTGTTGTTCCGCCGGGGCTGGCTGCGCCGCAGCCGCGCCGCCCTGTGCGTCTTCGGTGCAATCTCCGCCGTGCTCATCTACGGCGGCATTATGAACCCCGTCTCCGCCCTGCTCTATGCCCGCACGCTGGAGTGGAAGGTCATCGCCGCCTACTATGTCACCGGCTTTCCCATGGACTGCGTCCACGCCGCAGCCACGGTGTTCTTCCTGCTGGTGCTGGCGGAGCCCATGTTGGAGAAGCTGGACCGCATCAAGATCAAATACGGCCTAGTGGAATAAGCAGACGCGCCCACCCCGTCGGGGTGGGCGCGTCCGCGCGGTGCAACTTCAGGTTTCCCACCTTTTTTCCGCCGCAACCGAAAGGTGATAGACATTCCGCCGCTTCTCCTGTATAATGGCGGTGAGAACACAGAAGGGAGGACCGCCTATGGCTTCTATCCGCTGCAAGGCCTGCGGCAAGACCTATGATTCCCGTGAGGGCTTCTGCCCCAAGTGCGGCGCCTATAACCGCCCGCCCCGCCGGGAGTGGGTGGACGCCGGCGGCGACGTCCACTACGCCGAACAGGAGAAGGTCTGCTACGAGCAGAAGGAGTGCCACGAAGAGAAGGTTTGCTATGAAAACCAGACCCGCCGCCCCCGACCCCATATCCAGTGGCACGTGCCCAAGAAGAACACCGCCTCCGGCGCCATAGGGGCCGTGATCGCCGTGTCCATTGTCATCGTGCTCATCAACACGCTGCGCGGCGTGTCCGGTGACATCTTTGACCGCAATGAGCCGATGCCCGACTACGGCTGTGAGCAGGTAGCACCCGCCGAGGAGATCGAAGCAACGGTGCGGGAGTACGCGGAGATAGGAGCGAGCTTCTATCTGGAGGATTCTGCCTTCGCCGTGGCGAGTCTCAAAGCGGACTGGGAGGGGGATGTCCTCACCGTCTATGTCGTAGAGGGCGACACATATCAAACATTCCCTTACCTGGTGCAGGTGGACAGCGATGGCTTTGAAAACTGGTACTATCCCGAGGATGTTGTCGTTTCAGACACCGACGACGATGTGTTTATATGCACCTATGACCTGTCGGTGCTGGAGGATCTCACGGGGGACACCTCTCTGATATTCTCTGGATTCGATAAAGAGGTCGCTGTTCCCGTTGACCTTGCACAATGGTGATACAAAAGCCTCCCCCGTCCGGGGGAGGCTCAGTCTGTCAAAAAAGCCTGTCATTGCGAGCCAGTCCGCGCCGCGAAGCAAGTGCCCTTGGGGTACAGACTGGCGTGGCAATCCGTTTCCAAAACGCACGATTCTTGCGTTTTCATGCAAATTTGCGGCTAAAAGATTACGGATTCTCACGTCGCTTCGCTCCTCGGAATGACAGAATGTTTTTTTGACAAGCTGAAGACGGCCGTATGGCCGTCTTGTTGCAAATAAGCTGTACTTGCCGGTATTAAAGATGGCTATCAAGACTTTGAACAAAACGTTCGATATCTTTCCGTATATCTCCTAATGCCTCATTTTGAAAGACTCTATATTTCCGCAGAAAGAGAGGGGGCTCACACCTGCTGGTTAGATTGCCGCATATATTTCATCTGAACCAATATATTCATCCGCCGCTCTCCACCGAACTTTTGACGCACATATTGTGGTTCCTGTATAGTTTTCTATATCCGTTGCAGATAACCCACCACAATCACACCAATAAATGCAATCTTTCTTTAAAATCATAGTTGTATCGAGTATTTCACAGGTGTAGTCTTCACCAATCGGGAATAGTCTTAAATATTTTAGTCCCACAAATTGCATTTCAACCACGGAGGGGTTTTCAAACTGCCGCTGGATAATCATGCTCAATGTTCTTTGTGTATTGATTGGAAGCATACTTAGTGTTTCATCTACATATGCACCGCTGATGTATTTGATTTCTTTTATACAACTGTCGTGAAAACCACACACGGTATCCATAAAACTTTTTAAATCTTTTTCACTTTTGATTTCATTCCACATACACGCTCTCCTTTGGTTATCCAAAAGCCTGACGGCATATGCCGCGATTTTGGTAAGCAGAGTAGAAAATATCTACCTTTTGGGCGGTGACTGGTTATTGAGACTATCTTGTTTTTTGGCTATTTGTTTCGCTCGTTCCTTTGCTCGGTGCTTTTTTTGCACAGCCGGTAACAGGGAAATCTCGCATCCGACGCAAAGAATAAAGATGCCGGCAAATACTGCGCCGATCAAAACGAGAGTAACGCTGCTGCTCTTCCGTTCTCTGTTAGAATCACGCAGCGAAAAACACAGTTCACCATCAGATTCCAGTTCTGCTATTTCGGGGGTCGTATCCCAGGGGCACCAATTATAGCCGGTATAAATACGGATACGAATCGAATGAGGAGTGCTGTTGAAATCGGAAGGAAGCTTCTTATAGAACGAAAAGCCAAAGGTGTATTCCGTTCCGTCCGTGCATATCAACAACGGAATAGGATATAATCTGCGCTCTTGACTGGACATCAGTGCCTTTTCGGATTCGGCATAAATTTCCGTGGTGTTTTCTTCCGTATATGTCGGCTGTGTCAGCCCCATAAAGAAAAACACTCCGCCCAATACCAGCCACAGCAGGTACTTGAAAAATTCCTGCATCCGTTGCTTCTGTGCCGATTTTTTTCCTTGAGGACACTTGCCTACACCTCCGATGTCATAGGAGCCTTTGCGATTACGCTACGACAGGATTTTCAACAGAGCAAGCAGCCGCACACCCCGGTGTGCGGCTGCTTTTATATCTCAGAACTTATCCTTATTGAATATCCGCAGGATCTCGTCGAAGGACTTGTCCATCTCGTCCTGACCCTGCTCGCCCTTCACCTCGTCCAGGGGCTGGGGCGCGCCGCTGTTCTCCGTCTGTGCGGGCTGGGTCACAGCAGCGGCATTGGCGGCCTGCTGCGCCTCGTCAAAGCCCGTGGCGATGACGGTCACGCGGATCTCATCGTCCAGCGTCTCGTCGAAGGCGGCGCCGAAGATAGTCAGCGCGTCGGGATGCACCGCCTGCTGCACCAGCGTGGCGGCCTGCTCCACCTCCTCCAGACCGATGTCCATGGAGCCGGTGACGTTGATCAGCACGCCCCGTGCACCGTTGATAGAGGTCTCCAGCAGGGGGGAGGAGATGGCCATCTTGGCGGCCTCCTCGGCCTTGCCCTTGCCGGCCGCGCGGCCCACGCCCATGTGGGCCAGACCCGCGTCCTTCATAATGGCGGTCACGTCTGCGAAGTCCAGGTTGATGAACCCGGTGTCGCGGATCAGGTCGGAGATGGACTGCACCGCCTGACGCAGCACGTCGTCCGCGATCTCAAAGGCGTTGGCAAAGGTGATCTTCTGGTCGGTGGCGTATTTCAGGCGCTCGTTGGGGATGATGACCAGCGAGTCCACCTTGCTCCGCAGCTCCTCAATGCCCTGTTCCGCCTGGGTCATGCGGCGGCGTCCCTCGAAGCCGAAGGGCTTTGTCACCACGCCCACGGTCAGAATGCCTGCCTCCCGGGCGATCTCAGCCACCACGGGTGCCGCGCCGGTGCCGGTGCCGCCGCCCATGCCGGCGGTGATGAACACCATGTCGGTGTTTTCCAGCGCCTTGGCCATCTGGTTGCGGCTCTCCTCCGCGGCCTTGCGGCCCACATCCGGGTTGGAACCCGCACCCTTACCGCCGGTCAGCTTCTCGCCGATCTGAATTTTATAGGTAGCGCTGGAGGCATTCAGCGCCTGCTTGTCTGTGTTGACTGCGACAAAATCAACGCCCTGTGCGCCGCCGCGTACCATGCGGTTGACCACGTTGTTTCCGCCGCCGCCTACGCCCACGACCTTGATGCTGACAACGTTCTCCGGGCCGGTTTCCAATCCAAAAGCCATGTCTGCTCCTCCTGCCATAATTTGTATGAAAATGACGGATTATCTCCTGGTAAATGCTATATCTTGTATTGTATTACGAATTGGCGCAAGCGTCAAGTGTAAGCACTTAATTTACCGAAAAAGTTTTGTGCCGGGAGCATGAAGCACCTACGCAGCGTCCCCGATGCGGTGCGGTACGCGCGGCATCACTCCGGAATGAACCGTGCCTTCCCCTCCTGCATCATATTGATAACGCCCTTTTCGTTGACCTCCAGCTTCTCCACCACGGCCATCAGATAGTCCAGCTTGTAGCCGTAGTCGGCCTCCCGGGGCAGCTGCACGTCGAACCGTTCCAGATACCGCAGCGTCAGCTGCGCCGGGTCGCTCATATCCAGCAGCGATACGTCCGCCGTCATGCCGCGCTGGTCCAGCGCCTGCATCAGCGTCAGCAGCTGCTCCAGCGCCAGCTCCTGTCCCTCCGCCGCCTTTGCCGGCTGACCCACCGCCGGGTCTGTCAGCGTCAGGCCCTTTACCTGCATCCGCTGCTTCGCGGCAGCGGGCGTTACCTCGTCCACGATGTTCCCCGTGTCGCACAGCAGGTACGCCTTCCCGTCCTGCACAATGGCCGCAGGGTCCGCGCACTCCGTCACGATGATGGAAAGCCCGTCCGGCAGCGACCGCCGGAACTGCACCGTCTCGATATACGGCAGCGCCTTGCGGATGCGCTCCGCCGCGCTGTACTTGTTCATCAGGAACATATTGTCCCCCTCGCTGACGCCCGCCGCGTCGATGATCTCCTGGCGGGTATAGCGGTCGTTGCCGCTGACCTCGATGCTGCGTATACGGAAAAACAGCGTCAGAGCCAGAGAGATGGCGGTGCAGATCAGCACAAAAGCCAGCAGCTTGTAGAGGAAGCTCAGGCTTCCTCTCCGCCGCTTATGGTTGTACCGTCTGCGCCTTGCCATCGTCCGTGCTCCTCCGCTGTTTCTGCTGTCTCGTCTATTGCTCTGTGATCCGGGCGCCCAGCGCCCGCAGGTCCCCGGCCAGGTCCGCGTAGCCCCGCTGGATGTGGCCGATGCCCTGCACCGTGGTCACGCCCTCGGCGGCCAGCCCGGCCACCGCCAGCGCCGCGCCGCCCCGCAGGTCGGTGGCCACTACCTCCGTGCCGTGCAGCCGTTCCGTGCCGCACACCACTGCCACCCGTCCCTCGGTCCGGATGTCCGCGCCCATGCGCGCCAGCTCCGGCACATGCCGGTACCGGCTCTGAAAGATATTCTCCACAAACACCGTGGTGCCCTGTGCCTGCAGCAGCGCCGCCATCAGTATGGCCTGGCAGTCGGTGGGGAACCCCGGATACGGCGCCGTCCGCACCGGCGGTACGGCCCGCAGCGGCCCTGTCCGCACCAACTGTATGTACCCCTCACCGCAGCGGACGCCGCAGCCCGCCTGATCCAGTACCGTGGTCACCGCCGCCAGGTGCCGGTGCTCCGTGTTCCGCAGCGTGACCTCTCCGCCGGCGGCTGCTGCCGCGCACAGATAGGTGGCCGCCACGATCCGGTCCGGTATCACCCGGTGCACGCACCCGTGCAGCGGGCGTTTCGGCGACACCGTGATGACCGAGCCGCCCGCGCCCCGCACCTCCGCGCCCATGGCGCACAAAAAGGCCTGTAAGTCCGCGATCTCCGGTTCCCGTGCCGCATTGCAGATCACCGTCTCGCCCTCCGCGCCGCAGGCCGCCAGCATGGCGTTCTCCGTGGCGCCCACGCTGGGCGTGGCCAGCACGATCTGGCAGCCGGTCAGCCTCCGTGCCCGGCACCGCAGGGTCCCGCCTGCGTCGTCGATATCCGCCCCCAGCGCCCGCAGGGCCGCCAGGTGCAGGTCGATGGGCCGCGGCCCCAGCTCGCACCCGCCGGGATAGCTCAACTCCGCCCAGCCGCACCGCGCCAGTATCGCCCCCAGAAAGATCACGGACGACCGCATCCGCCGCATCAGTGTCTGGGGTATGTCGCACCGCGTCAGTGTGGTGCTGTCCACCAGCAGGTCGTCTCCGTCCCACTGCACAGCGCAGCCTAAGTACCGCAGGATATCCGCCGCCGAGTCCACATCGCTCAGGTGCGGACAGCCCTCAATGCGGCACACATCCCCGCTGAGCAGCGTGGCGGCCAGAATGGGCAGTACGCTGTTTTTCGCGCCCTGCACCGCCACCTCGCCCCGCAGCGGCGTGCCGCCCTCTATGGTGATATACCTCATGTGCCCTCCCTTTCCCGTCCATCCAACAGCTATGCCATTGTATGAACGGACAGGGGAGAGGGGTGACTCCCTTACTTCCGCACCAGCGCCATGACCGTGTCGTAGATGCGCGCCGTGGCGTCGGGGATACCCAACTCCTTCATGGCCCGGGCCATGGAGGTGCGCTTTTCATTATCGGAGAGAATGGCCTCCACGGCCTTGTACAGCCCGTCTCCTGTGCTCTCCGGCTCCGTGATGACCACCGCGCCGCCGTGCTTTTCCAGCAGCCGCGCGTTCTTTTCCTGATGGTTGTTGGTGACGTAGGGTGACGGCACCATCACCGTGGGCTTGCCCAGCGCCGTCAGCTCACTGATGGTGGAGGCCCCGGCGCGGCACAGCACCACGTCCGCCGCCGCCATCACCACATCCATGTCATAGATATACTGCCGCACGTCCAGCCGGTCGGACTTGGGCAGGCCCAGCTCCCGCAGCTTCTGCTCCATGGCCTCCCAGCCGCCCTTGCCCACCGCGTGGATGTGGCGGAAGGGATAGCCCTCTGCGTCCTCCCGGCGGAAGAAGTCCACCATGCACTCGTTCATGTGGCTGGCGCCCAGGCTTCCCCAAAAGGATACCACAAGGGGCGCCCCGTCGTCAAAGCCCAGCTTTTTCCGGGCTTCTTCCCGGCTCAGTCGGAAGAAATCGCCCCGCACCGGCGTGCCGGTGACGGCGATGCGCTCCGGGTGCTTGTAGTGCTGCCGGCAGTCCTCAAAGCCCACCATGATGACATCGGTGTAGTTTTCCAGCAGCTTCGTGGTCAGGCCGGGCACCATGTTGCTTTCATGCACCGCCGTGGGGAGGTGCGCCCTGGCCGCCGCCTTCACCATGGGATAGCTGGCGTAGCCGCCGGTGCCCACCACCAGGTCGGGCTTGAAATCCCGCAGGATGGCCCGCGCCTGCCGTCCGGAGGACGCCAGCACCCGCACCGTGTGCAGATTGTGGCGTATGCCCGCCGCATTCAGCTTCCGCTGAAAGCTGCTGACCTCCACCGCGGCGTAGTCGTACCCCGCCTTGGCCACCAGCTCGCGCTCCATGCCCGTGGGCGTGCCCACGAACAGCACGGCCGTCTCCGGATCTTTCTCCTTCATATACCCCGCCAACGCAAGGGCAGGGTTTACGTGTCCCGCGGTGCCGCCGCAGGTAAATATCACTCTCATTCTGCTGCTCCCTGGAACCGCCGCGGCGGTCCGACCTCTATATTTTGATACGAATAGTAGTTTTCCTGCAATAAAATACGGAATGTTGTCAAATCCTGCGCTTTTATCCCGCCCGTGCCGCCGGTATCTGTCGCGATACGCTCAGCACGATGCCCATCTCCACCAGCTGCAAACACAGCGCCGTGCCGCCGTAGCTGAAGAAGGGGAGGGAGATGCCCGTGGTGGGCACGAAGCCCGACACCACGGCGATGTTCAGAAATGTCTGCAAGGCCAGGTGGGTCATCACGCCCACCGTCAGCAGCGCGCCGAACCGGTCCCGGGCGTGGAGCGCGATCCAGAAGCCCCGCAGGATCAGCATGGAGAAGATCAGCATGATGACACACGCGCCGATGAGCCCCAGCTCCTCGCAGATCACGGAAAAGATGAAGTCGTTGTACTGCTCCGGCAGGTACAGGAACTTCTGCCGTCCCCGGCCCAGTCCCACGCCCAAAAGGCCGCCGGAGCCGATGGTGATCAGGCTCTGCGCCAGCTGGTAGCCGTCGCCGTAATAGTCCTCCCACGGGTTGTGCCACATCTCGATGCGCGCCGCGCCGTACTTGATGACGCCCGCCTCCGCCAGCTTCACGAACAGGAAGGCCAGTGCGCTGACGCCGCCGACGCCCACCGCCACCAGCCAGCCCTGTATGCCGCCCACGATCATCAGCACCGCGCCGGTGGCGAAGATCAGAACGGTGCCCGACAGGTGAGGCTCCAGCATCATCAGCACGCCGATGACCGCCAGCAGCGCCAAATAGGGCAGTATGCCCTGCCGCCACGTCAGCATCTTCTCCCGCTTTTTCGAAATGGTGTCGGAGAAGTAGACGATGACCGCCAGCTTGGCGATCTCCGACGGCTGGAACTGGAACACGCCCCGGATGCCCAGCCACCGGGTGGCGTTGTTGGAGGTGATGGCCAGCGGGTTGTGGGGGATAATGACCAGTATCAGCAGAAACAGCGCCAGCCCCACCAGCAGCCGTCCCGCGCCGCGCCAGCGCTGATAGTTGATCTTGCTGACGATGAACATGGCCACAAGACCCAGCGCCGCGAAGGCGGCCTGCCGCTTGAAGTAGTAGGTGCCGTCCCCGGTGTCGTAATAGGCCCGGGGAAAGCTGGCGGAAAACAGCATGATCAGGCCGATGACCGTCAGCAGCAGCGTCAGAATCAGGAAGGGGAGATCCATCTGCCCGCGGGCGGCTTCCTTATGCCGGCGCTCCACCTGCCGCATCCGTTCCTGCTGGGCCTTCCGGGCGCGCTGTTCCTCCCGTGTCATAGTCTCCCTCCTTCCCTGTGGAAATAGTGCGAAGCCTTAGAAGCTGAAGCGCTGGCACACGGCCAGATAGGCGATGACGCAGCCTATGACACTGACGGCGGTGAACACCGCCACCACCTTGGTCTCCTTCCAGCCGCACATCTCGAAGTGATGGTGCAGCGGCGCCATCTTGAAGATGCGCTTGCCGTGGGTCAGTTTGAAATAGCCCACCTGGATAATGTCGCTCAGTGTCTCGCAGATATACACGATGCCCACCAGGATCAGCACCAGCGGCATATCATAGGCGAAGGCCAGCGCTGCCACGGCGCCGCCCAGAAACAGCGACCCCGTATCGCCCATGAACACCTTGGCCGGATAGTGGTTATACAGCAGGAACCCCAGCAGACCGCCCACCAGCGCGCCGGAGAACAGCCCCAGCTGCTCGAAGCCGGGCCAGATCACCGCCATCACCAGGAAGAACAGGCCCACCGGCACGGTCACACTGCTGCTCAGTCCATCCAGACCGTCTGTGATATTCACGGCGTTGACGGTGCCCACGATCACAAAGGCCGCGAACACCAGATACACGATCCACGGCAGCACGATGTGGGTGTTCCAGAAGGGAATATACAGGTTGGGGCTCAGCATCCCCTCGTACCGCATCAGGCACAGGAACGCCACCGCCGCCGCCAGCTGCAAAATAAACTTCTGCGGCGCGGTCAAGCCGGTGTTCTGGTGGTGCTTCACCTTCTGATAGTCGTCGATATATCCGATAACGCCGAATACCAGCGCGAACAGGTACACATACAGGTGTACGAAGCTGCCGGCCATCATCCGCTGCCAGCCCAACACGACGATGGTGATGCCGATGCCGATGATGAACATCAGCCCGCCCATGGTGGGGGTGCCCTGCTTCGTCATGTGCCAGGAGGGCCCGATCTCCTTGATGGACTGTCCCGCCTTCAGCTTTACCAGCGCCGGTATCAGCAGCTTGCCTGCGATGGCGGTGACGATAAAGCATACCGCGACAGGCAGCACGATCTCCATAATTCCCATACTATCTTGCTCCTTCCCTCCGCGCCGCGCGGAGGTCTTTTCTTTATTTCTGCGTTTCCTTCAGGTGCTCGGCCACGATGATCCGTTCATCCATGGGATAGTGCTTGTGGTCGATCTCCTGGTAATCCTCGTGGCCCTTGCCGGCCAGTACGATCACGTCGCCCGGCTGGGCGTGGTCCATGGCGTAGTGAATGGCGGCCACCCGGTCGGGGATCACCGCATAGGGTGTGTCATAGCCCTTCAGTCCCACCAGAATGTCGTCGATAATGGCCTCCGGCTTCTCCGTCCGGGGGTTGTCGCTGGTGACGATGACAAAGTCTGCCAGCCTTGCGCCGATCTCACCCATCACGGGCCGCTTCGTCTTATCCCGGTCGCCGCCGCAGCCGAACAGCGCCACCACCCGCCCCTTGGCGAAGGCCTTGGCGGATTGCAGCACCTTTTCCAGCGCGTCCGGCTTGTGGGCATAGTCGTTCAGCACGGTGTAGCCCGTTCCCGGCGTAGGGATGATCTCCATCCGGCCCTTCACGCCGTGGTTCTTCGCCAGTGCGTCGGCACACTCCGCCAGCGGCACGCCCAGGTTCCAGCAGCAGGCCATGGCGTCCAGCGTGTTGTACACGGTGAACAGCGCCGGTATGCCCACGTGGACGTGGCACCACTCCGTGTCCGCCTCCGCGTCAAAATCCACACTGCCGGGCTCCAGCGCCACGTTCTTCGCCATCAGGTCCGCCTGACCGTTCACGGAGTAGGAGAACCGCCGGCGGCAGGTGGCATCGGCCATCAGCCGTTCCGCCCACGGGTCGTCGGCGTTGTAGATGCCCACGTCGCACTGCCGCATCAGCAGCGCCTTGGCGTCGCAATAGGCCTCCATGGTCTTGTGGAAGTCCAGATGGTCCCGGCTCAGGTTGGTGTAAATGCCCACCGCGAAGGGTATGCCATACACCCGGTCCAGCATCAGTGCGTGGGAGGACACCTCCATCACCACATGGGTGCAGCCCGCGTCGGCCATCTCCCGCAGCAGCTTCTGCAGCTCGAAGGACTCCGGCGTGGTGCGCTCGGTGTGCAGCACCCGGTTGCCGATCATGTTCTGTATCGTGCCGATCAGGCCCACCTTGGCCCCGGCCTTCTGTTCCAAAATGCTCTTGATGAGGTAGGTGCTGGTGGTCTTGCCGCTGGTACCGGTGATGCCGATCATGGTCATCTCCCGTGCGGGGTGATCGAAGCGATTGCCGCCCACCACTGCCAGCGCCCGGCGGCTGTCCGCCACCCGGACGAAGGGCGCGCCGTCCTCCGGCGCGCGCTCGCACAGCACGCAGGCAGCGCCCTTCTCCCGTGCCATGGGAATATATTTATGTCCGTCCGTCTCCGCGCCGGTGACGGCGATGAACAGATCGCCCGATCCCACCAGCCGCGAGTCGTACCGTACCTCCCGGATATCGCTATCCAGCTCGGCGTTTGTTTCCAGAATATCCAGCCCGTTCAACAGCTCACGCAGTTTCATCATCAACTCTCCTTTGCATCTGTGCATAATGGTATACACACTATTTTACCACATTTCGTCCGCGGACAAAAGGGAACCATGTGCTCTGTTGGGCGCAAAACGTGTGGCATCAGTCCGTCACGGACGTGTCGCCCAGCTGCACGGTGATGACCGTGCCGGCCTCCACCTCCGTACCCTCGTCGATGGACTGGCTCAGTACCCGGACGGAGCTGGACTCGCTGCCCGTGGTGCCGGAGAACCGTATCAGCAGCCCTGCCGCCGTGGCGGTGGTGTTGGCCTCTGAGGGCGTCTTGCCGATCAGATGCGGCACCACGCACTTGTCCGTGGACTTCTCCTCGCCGACGTACAGGATAACGCTGGACTTGCCGGGGATGATGGCGCCGCCGGCCGGCGTCTGGTCGGTGATGGTCTCGCCGTCGCCCACGATCTTATAGCTCAGCGCGCGGTCCTTCAGCTTCGCCTTGGCCTCCTCCACGCTCATGCCGATGACGTTGGGCACCGTGGTGTCCATACCCAGCAGCTCCTCGGCGGAGTAGCTGGGCTCCACGCCCAGATAGGGCAGGATCTCCGCCATGACGGTGCTGGCGGTGGGTGCCACCATGTTGCCGCCGGAGACATAGGTCCCCGTGGCGCGGCTGGGGGTGTCCATGGTGATGAGCATAATGACCTGCGGATCGTCCGCCGGCGCGAAGCACAGGAACGACACCACCACGTCGCCGGTCTGGCCCTTATCGGCCGTGCCGGTCTTGCCGCCGATGCGGTAGCCCGCCACCTGGCCGTTCTTGCCGGTGCCGCTGGCCACCACGTATTCCAGGCACTCCCGCACCGTGGCGGAGGTCTGCTCGCTGATGACCTGCCGCACCGGCGTGTCGTCGTGGCGATAGGTCACATTCCCGTCGCTGTCGGCGATGCGCTCCACCAGATACGGCGTGTGCAGATACCCGCCGTTGACGCAGGCCGCCTGCGCCGCGATCAGCGCCAGGGGCGTCACGGTGAAGTTCTGGCCGAAGGCGTAGCAGGCCAGATCCAGCTGGGTGAAGCTGCTGTCCGCGGCGAACACGCCCACGGCCTCACCGCCCAGGTCGATGCCCGTGGTGTTCATCAGTCCGAAGGACCGCATATACTCATAGAATTTCTCGCTGCCGATCCGCAGCCCGTAGTTGATGAACGCCGGGTTGCAGGAGTTCCCCACCGACTGCACCAGTGTTTGCAGGCCGTGGCCGTTCTTGTTGGAGCAGTGGATGGTATAGCCGGAGATGTTGACGCTGCCGCCGCAGTTGACGGTGGTGGTCTTATCCACCACGCCCTCCTCCAGCGCCGCGGACAGGGTCAGGATCTTAAACGTGGAGCCCGGCTCGTAGGTGTCGTTCAGCGCCTTGTTGCGCCATTGCAGCAGCTGCATATCGGCTACGGTGCTCTCCCCGCGCTCGATACGCTCCTGCAGCGTCTGGTCGCTGACGGTCAGAAAGTCGTTCAGATCGTAGTTGGGATACGACGCCATGGCCAGTATGCCGCCGGTCTTGGCGTCCATCACGATGCCGCTGGCGCCGTTGGCGGCGGAGAACTTATCCACCATGCTCTCGATGCCCTTTTCCAGATAGTACTGGATGGTGGTGTCCAGCGTCAGCGTCAGGTCGCTGCCGTTTTTGGCGGCGAAATACTGCTCATAGGTATACAGCATATCGTTCTCCGCCTGATCCTTGGAGGAGATGACCAGTCCGCTCTGCCCCTCCAGCTCCTTCTCGTAATAGGCCTCCAGCCCGTACAGCCCCGTGTTCTCGTCGCCCACGAAGCCGATGACCTGCGCCGCCAGCGAGCCGTAGGGATAGTACCGCTTCGTGTCCGCCACCAGGTGTACGCCCGCGATCTTGTTCTCGTCCACATACGAGCGCACCTTGGCCGCCGTGTCCTCGTCCGCCCGCAGCTGTATGACCTCATACTGGGACTTCACATTGTCCATCCGTTTCCGGATGGCCGAGGCGTCCTTGCCCAGGATCTCCGCCAGCCCTGCCGCCAGCGACTCCTTCGTCCAGCTGACGGGATCTTCCGTGTCGTTCACCGCGTTGTCGATCTCCAGCGGGGAGAGAATGATGGTCTCCGCGCTGGAGGAGATCGCCAGAATGTTGCCGCCGGCGTCATAGATGGTGCCCCGGTTAGCCGTCACCACCGTCCGCCGCGTCTGCTGGTTCACAGCCTTGCCCTGCAATTCCTCATGCCGGGTGATCTGCAGGTCGAACAGTCGGAAAAACAGCAGCACGAACATCACGACGCCCATCAGGATCATCAGTACAAAGGATCGGGTCTGAATGATCCGGTTGGCCCGCCGTACGTTCTCGTTTTTTCGGTTGGAATTTTGGTTTTCTGCCACGATAGTGCCTCCTGTTTTGCCGTCGGACCCTGCTCCGGCGCCGCCGCGCCCTGCTGTTATAGACCAAGCAAGGAGCAAGAAGTCGCCTTCTTACTCCTCGCGCTTATACTATACTTTCCCTCAGCGGAAATATTCCAGTACATACGCCCACAGCGACTCTGCCTTTTCGGTAAAGCCGTTCAGCGCCGCCGCGCCGCCCGCGGCGTATACCTCCACGCTGTCCGCACCGGACAGGTCGATGTACTGTATCTGGCCGCTGCTGGGCTTGGACATACCCGCCGCCTCCGCCGCCGCCTTCACGGTGGCCAGATCGAAGGTGCGCTCATACGCCGTCAGCAGTGCCACGTGCTCATCCTCCAGGGCGGAGATCTCCCGCTTGATGGAGGACACATTATCGGAAATGCCGGTCAGCTTCACATAGCACAGCATCAGCGCGATGACCATGCCCACCACCAGCACCGTTCCCAGCAGCAGAACAGGGGAGGGCCGCACCGCGGCCCGTGCCGCGGTCTGCCGCCGCTGTACCGGCTGTACCTCCGGCTGCGCCGGCCGTACCTTCTTCTGGGGGAGCTTTCCGGCCTCGTCCAGCTGCTTTTCCCGCGCCAGCGCGTCCAGATCATATGCCAGGCTGCCGTAGGTGGCGCCGTGACGATAGTTGGCCATGTAAAACTCCCTCCTTTCTCCGTCGGTTCTTTTCCGCCGATACTTTGTTGCAGCCGCTTGCCATACACAAAGTATGGCTGCACGTCTGCGCCGCGTCTCGGCGAAAAATAACTCGCCGGATGTGGTTCTTTTCCACCGATACTTTGCTGCAGCCGCTTGCCATACACAAAGTATGGCTGCACGTCTGCGCCGCATCTCGGCGAAAAATAACTCGCCGGATGTGGCTCTTTTCCGCCGATACTTTGTTACAGCCGCTTGCCATACACAAAGTGTGGCTGCACGCCTGCGCCCCGCGCTCCTTTATACCTTCTCCGCCACCCGCAGCTTGGCGCTGCGTGCGCGGGGGTTGTGTGCCAATTCCTCTTCGCCGGATACGATGGGCTTCCGGCTCACCAGCTTCAGCTTCGGCTTCCTGCCGCATACGCACACCGGGAACTCCGGCGGGCAGATGCAGCCGGTGGCCAGCTCCTGCAAGGTCTTCTTGATGATCCGGTCCTCCAGCGAGTGGAAGGAGATCACCGCCAGCCGCCCGCCTGTGTTCAGATGCGCCGCGGCCGCCTCCAGCATGGGCGGCAGGGCGTCCAGCTCGCCGTTGACGGCGATGCGTATGGCCTGAAAGCTCCGCTTGGCCGGGTGCTGCTTCTCCCGCAGCGCCTGTGGCGGCATAGCGGACTTGATGATGTCCACCAACTCCAGCGTCGTCTCGATAGGCTGCTGCTCCCGGTGCTGTACGATCCGCTTGGCGATGGCCGGCGCGTAGCGCTCCTCGCCGTACTCAAACAGGATGCGCCGCAGCTCCTCATAGCTCCAGCTGTTCACCACCTCCCGGGCGGTGAGATACGCCGTCCGGTCCATCCGCATATCCAGCGGCGCGTCGTGCATATAGCTGAAGCCCCGTTCCGCGTCGTCCAGCTGCGGAGAGGAGACGCCCAGGTCGAACAGCATACCGTCCGCCCCGTCTATGTGCAAGTCGGCGAGGATGTCGCCGATGCGGTCAAAATTGCTGTGGACCAGCGTCACCCGGTCCCCGTAGTTTGCCAGACGCTCCTGCGCGGCGGCAATGGCCGTCTCATCCCGGTCGATGCCGATGAGCCGTCCGGTGGTCAGTCGTTTTACGATCTCCAGCGAGTGACCCGCCCGGCCCAGCGTGCCGTCCACATAGATGCCGTCGGGCTTGATGGCCAGCGCGTCCAGGCACTCGTGCAGCAGCACCGGCACATGGCCGTAGTCCTTCTCCTGCGTCACGGTGCTCACAGGCCCATCTCCGCCATGGCGCTCTCCAGCTCGCCGGAGGCGAAGGCGTCGTTCTCCACGGCGGCCCAGCGTTCAGCGTCCCAGATCTCCGCCCGGTCAAAGCTGCCGATGACCACGACCTCCCTGGTCAGTCCCGCATACTCCCGCAGCTTGGCGGGCAGCTGGATGCGGCCCTGCTTGTCCGGGCTGACCTCCACCGCAGAGGCATAGAGCATACGGCTGACCTTGCGGCCCTTGACAAGGCCCTTTTCCTCGATTTTGGCAGCGACCTTTTCAAATTCCTCGGCCGGGAAGGCGGCCAGACAGTGGTCCAGCCAGCGGGTGACGATGAAGGTCTCCCCCATCGCATCGCGGAAGCGGGCGGGGAAATTCAGACGGCCCTTGGCGTCGATAGCGTAATCATACTGACCGACCAGCATCTGTCCTTCCCCTCCCTTCGTCAGGCTGCACAAATTTACGGCAAGATTTTTTACGATGCCGCGTTCTCTTTGTGGATAACTCTGTGGATAACGTGGAAAACTACCCACGCTTAACCACTTTAGTTGTTATTCTCACCACAATTACCCACCTGTGGTAAGATAATAGTACCATTTTATCTTGCAAAAAGCAAGGGCAGACGGGGAAAAACTGCGCCGCAAACTGATTTTTCACAGTTTGTACAAAGGGGCGTCGGCTGCACACAGCGGTTTGCATCAAATGCGCAGCCGCCGCGCTTTTTTTGCCCGCAAACGCAAAAACGCCGCACCGTTTTACACGGTGCGGCGTTAATTTTATAAAAACGCGGATTTTTTCGTCGGAATTGTGCCGTAAATAACAACAGTGATTATTTTTGCTGTCCGCGGTTCGGGCGGGCGGCGCTGCGCAGATTCATGCGGACATTCTTGATGTCTGCCACACTGCGGGCCAGCACCTCCTCAGAGTTTTTCAAAATGCCCTCACA
>OGML01000644.1_pt1 | contig 36093 bp, 33 predicted proteins | sample 1572951 | NCBI WGS metagenome assembly OGML01 (sample SAMEA2581883, study PRJEB24529) | metagenome | biome: Human gut stool | place: China | collected 2011 | reverse complement strand
GCAATACATATCGGCTACCATCCGGTTGCTTCCGTACCATGAGATAGCTGTCTTATTTATAATCTTAAAATTAATTCCAATGAAGAGTAAATTCATTTTAACAGCATTTTTTTGTGTTTGCGGCATAATGCCTATGGCAGCACAATGGCAACGTACGCCTACCCCTAACGACACGCTCCAATCAGTCAAAGTGCTGAGTGACGGCAGGATAGCATTGAATATCTACGCACCCCAAGCCAAGAAAGTAGACATCGAGGGTGACATTATTCCTTGGGGAAAGAAGCCAGATGTGATGAAATCGGTCTCTGGTGTATGGACGGTGACCGTACCTCCAGTAAAAGCTGGAGCCTACCGCTACCACTTTATAGTAGATGGTGTGAAAGTGTTCGATCCCAAGTCTCCCGAGGCACATGAAATCTCAGCCGTACTGAAAGTGGAGGCAAAAGATGGCGATTTTTTCTCCATGAAGGAAGATGTTGCCCATGGTGCAATAGCTCAACGTTATTATCACTCAAAGACTCTGAAGACTACCCGTCGCCTGCACGTATGGACGCCAGCGGGTTATGAGAAAAGTGTGGAAAAATTGCCGGTGCTCTACCTGATACATGGCGGAGGTGATACTGACCTTGCTTGGCCTACGGTAGGCTGCGCAGGCAACATACTCGACAATTTACTAGCCGAGAACAAAATGCAACCCATGATTGTGGTGATGCCCAACGGCTCCATTGCCACAGAAAACCTAATGGACGAAGTACCTCTATTTGCCAAAGACCTGATGAATGACATCATCCCTTACATCGAAGCCAACTACCGTGTACTGACCGACAAAGACCATCGTGCCTTAGCAGGCCTCTCCATGGGCGGCATGGAAACTTTGGAAGCAGGCTTGAATCACTACAAAGAATTCGGCTACTTATGGGTATTGAGCTCTGGATGGTTTGAGACGAACAAGAAAATGTACGCCGAACGCAGCACCTACCTCAAGACCATCGCTCAAGACTTCAACCACACAGTGCACGCCTTGCATTTCACGCAAGGTGGTCCAGAGGACATCGCTTACAACAATTGTAAAGCCATGCTGAAACTGGTTGACGCAGCAGGTATCAACTACAAGTACAGCGAAGCCCCCGGTGGACACACGTGGTACACGTGGCGCAATGACTTGTACAACTTGGCACAACAGTTATTTAAGTATTAAACATGACAATTATCATTGCAAAATACCGAATTACATCCTATTATTAACTTTAATCCCTCCCAGCAGTTCTCCATCCCAAGCTATAAAATTAAGTTTGGAAAATTATATCGTATATATACACATCACGTCACTTACTTACGCAACTACGCACTCCATTCAGATACATTATTAATAAATGAGAAAATAATTTCTAACATAAGTAACTTGAAACACTAATTCTTTCTTCTTTTTACAGAACTCCTAAAGTCTTCTGCTATGAGGTATCCTAAAAAAGAGGGAGTAACAGAAAAAAGAAAGTCCCTGAACCATTAAAATTCAGAGACTTACGATTTTAATTTTTCTATTTTAGCGGAGAGAGGGGGATTCGAACCCCCGATACCCTTTAGGGGTATACACGCTTTCCAGGCGTGCCTCTTCAACCACTCGAGCACCTCTCCTTGTTCGGGGCGCAAAAGTAAGGGAAGTTTTTGGAATTACCAAATGTTCGGGCAAAATATTAAAAGTCCGTTCAAGCAACCAATGCCGGAACGGACTTTCAACACTCAATAAAACATACTTATCATTACCGTGATCTGACTTCCCGTCTCATAAATATGACATACGAAAGAGCAAAACAGATGACAGTAGCTGCAATCAGTCCGGTGAGCTGCGGCCACACCACCAAAAGACTCTGTCCCAATGGCAGCGGACTGGGAATGGCCCCCTGAACCTGCTCCATAGTAAGCGGCCCCAAACTTCTGACGGAAGGCATCAGCAGCGTTGTGGTCGCCTCATTGAACAGTTCGCTAGGTGCCAGACGCATCAGACCGAGAATAAATTTCTGGTAACTGACTATCTGATAAGGAGATGCCAGCTGCGAAGGGCTCAATGCCTTGGCAACCAGATTGACAATCATCGTATAGAACACGCTGAAAAACAACCATACCGCCACCGAAGCCAATGCCGAGGTGGCCGCCTGACGGAAGCAAAGCGAAAACAGAATGGCCAGATTCAGCCAGAATGCCACATAGAACACACTGATTATGAGAAAGAATACAATCCTCCAAAATTCTTCTGCTGTGGGAGGAATGCCTATCGCTATCAACCCGCAGCCCATTACGAGGAATCCCAGTACAAACAGCATGATACCTATCACAATCAATGCAGCCACGAACTTGGCATTGATAATGCAATCACGATGAACAGGCTGTGACAGCATACGGCTCAACGTCCCCTTGTTCTGTTCCGAATTTATAGCATCGAATCCCAGCGCAATCCCCAACAACGGCCCCAGAAAGTTGATAAACTGCACAAAAGAAGGCAATGTGCCATCCGAGGCTGTGAATAACTTCAAGAAAAGGAACGAACCGTCCGGGTCATTGGGCTTGATGGCGGCACCTATGTTGGTAAGCGAGGTATAGAGTGAGCCCATGCACGTAAGCAAAATGATTCCCATCAAGATAATGAACCGCCAACTTTTCACATGGTCGGATATTTCCTTGTTAACGACTACCCAAAAAGGATAATTGACTTTATTCATGCCTTTCTCCTCCTTCCTCCATATAATGGTTATAAATATCAGATAATTCCTGATGCTTGTCCTTCAAATCAGACATATCAATCAAGGTGACCAGCTTCCCACTGTTGAACAGTCCCACGCGGTCGCAAACTTTCTGCACCTGGTCCAGGTGGTGGGAAGAGAACAAGACGGTCAGTCCCTCCTTCCGGCTCAACTGCCTAATGAGCTCGATGAACTCCTGAACACCGGCAGGGTCTATTCCCGAAGTAGGTTCATCCAGGATTATAATTTCCGGATTTTTGATAAGCACGTCCGCCAGTCCCAATCGCTGGCGCATACCGCGCGAATATTTCCCGGTCTTCTTTTTCATCTGTCCGGCAAGCCCCACATGCTCCATCAGCTCCAGCGCCTTGACTTTCGCTTCGGCATCCGAAATGCCATTGAGACGCGCAGTATATATAAGGTTTTCCGGACCGGTCATGTCATCATAAAACCCCACATCTTCGGGCAGATAGCCTATCTTCCGCTTTACCTCGATAGGATGCCTGGTAGAGTCGATACCGCAAATCTCCACAGAGCCGGAAGTGGGTTCCGTCAGTCCCAGCATCATCAGGATGGTAGTTGACTTGCCGGCGCCGTTTGGCCCCAATAATCCGAAAATCTCCCCTTTACGGATAGTCAAGCAAATGCGGTCTACGGCAGTGAAGCGCCCATACTGCTTGGTCAAGTCTGTCAATGCAATCACTCGCTCGTCCATGCTCACCTCCTTCCATATTTACGGAACAGATAGCATACGGCACCTATGGCAACGATTATTATCAAAACGCCCACCCATCCCCATATCATCGGGGTTTTCACGGCAATGCGGAATTGGGCGTCTGTATTCACTTCAGGAGTTTTGGCCGTCATGGTAGCCACATAATCTCCGGGCAATGCCTTTTTGGATGCTTTCATGATAGCTACGACATTGGCCGTTTCCCCCGCCTTCAGCATATCAATCTTCGAAGGCTCAAAAGACACTTCCCAGTCCACGGGCTTATTGGCAGAAAGCTGGATATCTTTCAACAATGAAGAGCCGGTATTCCGGACCACCAACTCGATACGCTTCACATCTCCCGCTGTGATTTCGGTACTCAACAATCCTCTGGGCGTGGACAATTCCATCTCGTAGGAACCCGTGACAACAACTTCCAGCTCCAAGTCGGCAGAAGTCGTACCGGTAGCCGCACGTACCGGAATCTTGTAATTGCCGGCTTCCACATTGGCGGGAGGGACAATCTCTATACTCACATTCTGGCTGCTGTTCGCTTCCACCTGGGCAGAAGTGGCCTGCTTATAGTTGGGCTTGAACACGACACTCCAGCCTCTGGGGGCATTGGCCATCAGCGCATACAGCTGCTGGTCGGCCGTCTGGTTTTTCAAAGTGGCATTGAAGGTAAAGGTGGACTTGGAATTGCCCTGCATATTGGGCTGGTCGGTAGTGAACTCGGTCTGGTAAGTTCCTTTCTGGGCCACGACCACCTCCAGCGGCAGTTTGGTTTCTCCGGCAAATACTGTGAAATGATAACTTCCTTTATTTACTTTTAGAGGAACTTCCACTTTCAAATTGAACGTTTTCTTTTCCTGGGGCAGTACAGAAAGCTGGCTGAGGGTCCAGCCGCCTGACTTGATTTCATGCTTCCAACTGCCCGGCAATCCGCTGACCGAGAGATTTGCATTTGTAACCCCGTCCGTGTTGTTAATCAAATCAATGCTGTAATCAATGGACGCTCCGGGCGTCACGGAAATTTTTGTGTAAGGAGTGTACAGAATTATGCTTCCAGATTCATCGGCATGTACACTTAAGGGAAAGGCTCCCAACAAAATAACTAACAATAAAATACAATTTGTTCTCATAGTCATAAAAAAGTTCTTATGGTTATTTAATTATGAATATTTTCCCAATTTGTGCGTTGCAAAAATAAAAGATAGCTATATTAGTAGCTGTTAAAAGAAACAAAAGAATATAATTGCGGACACGATATACCCTGCGATGACCTGCTTTTCTTATCTTTGCGATTCCTATTGATACAAACGAATACCATACCGACATGAGAATCCCTGAAATACGCTTACAGAACCAGCAACTGTCCACTCCACTCTTCGGCCACCCGAAAGAACTGGTCTCCTGGATGGGCGCCATGCAGGCACAAGACTATACAATGGTGAAATGGGCCGTAGGTATGCGGCTGAAGTCACCGGGAATTCAAGCCGTGGAAAAAGCCCTGCATCAAGGGGAAATACTGAGAACCCACATAATGCGTCCCACATGGCACCTGGTAGCAGCAGAAGACATTCGTTGGATGCTGAAACTCTCTGCACAACGCATCAAATCTGCCAATGATTCTTATGCAAAAGGACATGGTCTGGAAATCACGGAACAGCAATATGACAGAAGCCATACCGTACTCGGGAATATCCTCAGCGGGAAGCGAAGCCTGACGAAACAAGAGATTGCGGAACATTTTGAACGTTCGGGACTGCTTGCAGACAACTACCACATGACCCGCTTTATGTCGCGTGCCGAAGTCGAAGGAATTGTGTGCAGCGGAGAATGCCATGGACGGCAACACACCTATGCCCTTCTGGACGAAAGAGTTCCACCTACCCCCGAACTGACGAAAGAAGAAGCGCTGGCCCGTCTGGCTACAGCCTATTTCCGCAGCCATGCCCCCGCTACCCTGCAAGACTTCTCCTGGTGGTCCGGTTTGCCTTTAACGGAAGCAAGGCAATCTATTTCTCTGATAGAACCGGAACTGATGTCCGAACAATGGAACAGCCAGACATGGTACATCCATGACTCCTGCCGGACATCTGGAAAGGCGACCGGCAACCTGCACCTTCTTCCCTCCTACGACGAATACCTGATAGGATACAAGGACCGGACGGACGTCCTACCCAAAGAGGACTATTCCAAAGCTTTCACCAACAACGGATTGTTCTTTCCGGTACTTCTCTATAAGGGGCATGTAGTAGGAAATTGGAACAAGGCGTCCAAGAAAAAAGAAATCTTCCCGGAGCATTCGCTTTTCCGGAAAGACATCTGCCTGAAAGAGGAGTTGCTGAACCAGGCTAAAGAAAAGTACGTCCGGTTCCTAACACATTAAAGGCGGTCATCGAAGATGTTCATTGAAGAATCTCTCTATTTTGCCGAATGGAATTACCTCTATATTGTCATACAAGTCTACATGGTTTGCACCGGGAATAATCAGCAGTTCCTTATTATCACCCTGCAACTTTTTAAAAGCATCTTCACTGAAATAACGTGAATGGGCCTTCTCACCGTGCAGCATCAACACTGCACTACGGATTTCATCACTATATGAAAGGATAGGCATATTGATGAACGAAAGCGGTGAAGTCTTGTTCCATCCGTGATTCGAGTTGAGTGACCGCTTATGATAGCCGCGCGGTGTTTTATAATAGGCATGGTAGTCCTTCACAAATTGTGGAGCATCGGCAGGCAACGGGTCTACTACACCTCCTCCAAGAGCAAATGTACCGTTTCTATAATCCTCCGTACGCTGAGCATTAAGCTGGCGCCGCAATTCATGCCGTGCATCGGCATTCATAGAATCGAAATAACCGTTAGCATTGACCCGGCTCATGTCGTACATGGTTACCGTAACTGTAGCCTTGATGCGAGTATCGATAGCCGCTGCATTAAGCGCCATGCCTCCCCATCCACAAATACCGAGAATGCCGATACGCTCTGCATCTACATCGTCACGGGTGGAAAGATAATCGACCGCTGCACTGAAATCTTCCGTATTGATGTCCGGCGAAGCCACATAACGGGGCTGGCCGCTACTTTCTCCCGTATAGGATGGATCGAAAGCAATCGTCAGGAATCCACGTTCTGCCAATGTCTGCGCATACAAGCCCGAAGCTTGTTCCTTCACGGCACCAAATGGGCCACTGATGGCAATGGCAGGCAATTTACCCGTCACATTCTTGGGTACATACAAATCGGCGGCAAGTGTAATGCCGTAACGGTTGTGGAAAGTTATCTTTTTATGGTCTACTTTATCACTCTGTGGGAATGTCTTGTCCCACTCTTGAGTCAGATTCAAATTCTCTTCCATAAATTTATTATCATTATTAGGATTATTTTCTGTTGCAGACAAATGTCCTGCAGCACAAAGGTTAATAACCATCGCCGCACATATGTTTTTTACCATGTTCTTCATCTCTACTTCTTTAAGTTTCGGTTGGAAATTCATTTCTTAATCCATTGCTTGACAGTTTCCCGGCTCGCTCCATTCAGCAGCCTGCCTTTTCCCCAGTTTATGCCGGGGTAATTCGTCTGCAATTCCTTTTCTGCATTAGAAATACTGCTGCTTCCCGAAGTGGCGAATGGAATAACCGTTTTACCTACAAAATCACCGCTTTCTATAAATGTATTGATGATTCTTGGAGCCAAATTCCACCAAATAGGAAAACCTATATAAATGGTATCATACTCCGCGAGACTTCCCAATTTAGAATACAATGCAGGACGTGATTTGGAATCCGACATCTCCACACTGCTGCGCGAAGCTTTGTCGTGCCAGTCCAAATCAGCAGCCGTGTACTTTTTCGCAGGCTGTATTTCGTAGAGGGTCCCATCAACAGCTTCTGCCACCAACTTGGCAGCCCTTGCCGTTGTTCCCGTTGCCGAGAAATAAGCTACCAGTGTCTTACCACCTTTTTTCTGTGCGTTAACAGTAATAGACAACAGCATAACTGCCATCATAAACAACACCAATCTTTTCATACGATATATTATTTAGTTGAAACATATAAATCCAATTGTTATAGCGATACAAAAGTAGCGGGTATTATTTATTATATAGGTATCCAAATTACTGATTATATAACCCGAATTACTGATAGATGTCCGAGAAGAGAAATAAAAAATCCCGTAAAATCAAGGTTTTACGGGATTTGTCATACTTTGAATCCTTTTTGTCTTTGGAGCTCAGCGGAGAGAGAGGCTCTTTCTCTTGAACTATCACAAACCATCAAACAGCATCAATCTATTGTAATATAGAAGTTTACGCAAAGTGTTAATAAAATGAGATTTCACGGAAAATCTTTGGTGACATCATTTTTAGGGTGTAACTTTGGGTGCATAAATCAATACACCCGAAGGTATGAATATCAAACGGAACATCATCTTCACGTTGGAGAGCAGAAAGAAGGACGGAGTTCTTGTCACTGAGAATGTGCCTATTCGTATGCGCGTTAATTTTGCGTCCAAACGGATTGAGTTCACCACTGGCTATCGCATTGATGCGGCTAAGTGGGATGCGGATAAGCAACGTGCGAAGAATGGTTGTAGCAACAAACTGAAACAATCGGCTTCCGAAATCAACGCTTCGCTCTTGGAGTATTACACGGAAATACAGTCTATCTTTAAGAGGTTTGAGGTGGAGAATGTAATGCCAACGCCCGAACAGATTAAGGAGGCCTTCAATGCTTTGCACAAGCCTGTGAGCGAAGAACCTAAGCCAAAGAAAGAAGCGTTGCCTTGTGATTTCTTTCAGGTATTTGATGATTTTGTCGAGGATTGTGGACGTCAGAACAATTGGACGGACTCCACGTTTGAGAAATTTGCAGCCGTGAAAAATCATTTGACCAACTTTCGTGAAGGACTTACCTTTGAGTTCTTTGATGAGCGAGGCTTGAATGACTATGTGGGTTATCTGCGTGATGTAAAGGAGATGCGCAATACAACCATTGGCAAGCAACTGAGTTTCTTGAAATGGTTTTTGCGCTGGGCTTTCAAGAAAGGTGTACATCAAAACAACGCCTACGACAGTTATAAGCCTAAACTCAAAAGCACCCAAAAGAAAATTATCTTTCTTACTTGGGACGAGCTTAACCGTCTCCGAGAGTTTAAAATCCCTTCCAACAAGCAGGCTCTTGAACGTGTGCGTGATGTATTCCTCTTCCAATGCTTCACAGGCTTGCGCTATTCGGATGTGTTCAATCTCAGCAGAAGCGATATTAAAAGCGACCATATTGAAGTTACGACGGTCAAGACTTCCGATAGTTTGATTATCGAGTTGAACAATCACAGCAAAGCGATTCTTGATAAGTACAAGGACGTGGCGTTTGAGCATGATAAGGTGCTGCCCGTGATTACTAATCAAAAGATGAATGACTATCTTAAGGAATTAGCAAAAATGGCAGGGATTGATGAACCTGTGCGCCAAACTTACTACAAAGGCAATGAGCGCATAGACGATGTTACGCCTAAATATGCTCTGCTTGGCACGCACGCTGGGCGTAGAACGTTTATCTGTAATGCCCTTGCGTTGGGTATTCCTCCGCAGGTGGTGATGAAATGGACAGGACATAGCGATTACAAAGCAATGAAGCCGTATATTGACATTGCCGATGACATTAAAGCGAATGCGATGAGTAAGTTCAATCAATTGTAATAGATTTCACAATGAGCAACGATATAAAGAACACCGAAAAACAGGATTTATCTCCTATAGTGCGTGCTATAGGGTCCGACTTAGAGCAGACTCAAGTGTGCGTGATAGTTTCGGCTAATGCTGATATGCTCTTCCATTATTGGAAAGTGGGACATTTCATTCTCTACCTCCAAAAGAGAGAAGGTTGGGGAAGCAAAGTTATTGACAATCTATCCAAGGCTATACGCTCACAATATCCTGACAAGAAGGGATACTCTCGCAGAAATCTCTTCTATATGTGCCAATTCGCTAGTGCTTATCCGTTGGAAGTACTTAACAAGATGGTTGAGATTGATGGCTTGCTTAAATCTCCTACGATAGAGAATGTTTTGAGCTTGACAAATGAACTCAATCAAATTGTGCAACAACCTGTTGCACTAATTCAAGCCACAGATAATCAATCGAATACAATTACGCAACAGTCTGTTGCACAATTAGAAGAGATTCCTGAAACGCTATCCACAATCTATCACTGCGACATCAGTCAGATAGAAGAAGTCTTCAAGCAATCAGCCATTGTTCGCACCAACTGGGCAAGCCATGTAATTCTACTTAACAGCAAGTTGCCTTTGGGTGAGTGCTACTGGTACATTACACAAGCGGTTGCTAATGGCTGGAGTCGCAATGTTCTGCAAATGCAGATAGAGACCAACCTTTTCGCCCGGCAGATTACGGCAAGGAAGGTGAGCAACTTCTCGGTACGATTACCCAAACCACAAAGTGACCTTGCTAACTATCTAATGAAAGACCCATATATCTTTGACATGATGGGACAGACAGATGAAATGGCAGAACGAGACATTGAACGGCAATTGGTTTCGCATATCACCAAATATCTTTTGGAAATGGGCAGTGGCTTTGCATTTGTGGCACAGCAGAAGCATTTTGAAGTAGGCGATTCCGATTTTTATGCCGACCTTATTCTCTATAACATCCAACTGCATGCATACGTTGTTGTCGAACTCAAAGCAACACCTTTCAAGCCCGAATATATGGGACAACTTAACTTTTATATCAATGTAGTAGACGATACCCTACGTGGTGAGCATGATAATAAGACCATCGGGTTGCTACTCTGTAATGGTGGTGATAAGGTGGTAGCACAATATGCTCTCTCAGGCTATGATCAACCAATTGGTGTGAGTGATTACCAACTATCAAAGGCTATCCCTGATAATCTGAAATCAGTTCTGCCTACAGTGGAGGAAGTAGAGGAGGAACTATGCCGTATAATTGACAATACCCCTCCAAGAAAAGTAATACAAAACAAAAGTTATGAGTAAAAGTAAAAAAGAAGGTAGCAGAAACTTCTACGGTGAGTACTCCCTTGAACAATGGATTAATTTCGTGCTCACAAAAGAAATCATTTTACCCGATTATCAACGAGCCTTTATTTGGGAAAAAGAAGATGTTGAAGATCTTATTGACAGCTTAAAGAATGGCTTATTTGTCCCACCTATAACTATAGGGAATTATGGTGGCAAGACAAACTATATCTTAGATGGGCAACAACGCCTATCTGCAATACTTATTGCCTATATAGGGCTATTCCCAGATAGGGACAAGTTCAAATTCAAAGATAAAGAATATTTATCTACAGCCAATGAAAATGACGATTTAGATGATGAAGAAGATAGAATGCCAATTGATTGGCAATTCAACTGTTTCACTATAGAAGGGCAGGACAAGGAGAGTATTCTCAATAAAATAAACCGTAGTAAATACGACCCTGTTGACTATGAATTGGACGAAAACTTTTGGAAGGACACCTATATAGGTTTCTCTCTTATAATCCCAATCAGTGATAAAAAACCAGAGCAACAAAAGCTATATTCCTCTGTCTTTCGTAATATAAATATTAAAGGAAAATCACTCTCACAGTTAGAGAGTCGTAAATCTCTATATTTCTTAAAAGAGGATTTTGATAAATGGTTCTCTCCTCAATTTGCAAACAGTATAACTATCAATAATGCCCCTATTGACTTTGTACGATACCTATCATTGTTATCGCAATACAAGAAGAATAATGAAGACGCAGGAAGAATTGCGCAGAACTATAAGACTAAAATGGAGAAATACTACGAGTCTTATATCCTTGCAGAAGTCAACAAGGAGGGTAATTCTTTGTTTAACCTTCTGTTAAATTCAAACCCTCAAGGTAGTTTTCAGACACTTAAAAATTGTTTACAAACAGAAAGTTTTCCCAAAAAATTCAACTCAATCATAGATGCCGATATTTATTTATTTGGGTTAATATATTACACAATTGCTAAAGACAAAAGTATATCTATAACCGAACATATTTTCTCTGAAATACAAGAAAAGGTACAAGAATTTAAAAAAGATTACAAGCACACTAAATCACCGTCAGCCCTTAAATACCTTCGCAGCCGCATCCAAGCCTCTATTGATATATACGGACCTAAAAAAATCAAGTATGAAACATAAAGATTTCATTCTTACACCTCTCGCCTCTCTTATAGAGAAAACATTGCTCCCTATGGACTTATACAAGGGACAGGTTTGTAGTTACATTATGAAGGAATACATCTTACAGACTCTTTTCATGAAGTTAACTGGATGCATGGAGCAAAAAGCAAAGTGTATCTTATGGGATATTGCTACCTACGACTTTGAGTATCGCCGAGATTTTTTGCGCGACAATTCCAAACAGGGAGAATACTCTAAATACGATAGCAAGAATATGGTCTATAAAACCCTTATCGAACAGGTTAAAAAGATTGATGATACAAGAAAGAATGAATTAGTAAACCAATTAAAAAACTTCAAGGACAATATTCTCGAGAAAAGCATTCTAAAAGTATGGCTTCCTCGAGAACTACGAGACCTCAAAATCAAAGAGCTATTTGCCATAAAGAGGTGGGCGGGAGATAGTCTCTTAGGGAGCCCTCTCAATGATAAAATATATGAAAGCCTGTATAAACATCGAAATCGTTGCGCTCACAATGCTCTTTCATATCAAGGCTATGTGATGAATCCACAAAAGATAAAAGAGATGGGAGAAATCAACTATGCAACTTGGTTTACTCTGTTGGTCCTTATGGATATGATTTATATGGATCTGTACGAAATGTTCACAATCAAGTGTAACTAGTCTCTCGGTAGATATATCATTCTCCTTTTTCGCAGACAAAAGTTATATACAAGAGGAATTAAACTTAGAACTCTCCAATATTTTACTTAGGAAGAAAGTGTATTTTTAATTCTTCTTGTTCTTCTTTGATACGCTTCTGTTGCAATAACAACTCGGCTTGTCTTTGCAAGGCTTGTTCATAATCAATGACCTTCTTCGTCAACAGGTGAATAGCTTTGGGATTGCGATGTGTTATAAATATGCTGTCGAGATGGGCGAAATCTGAAGCGGTTACTTTGCCTTTTATACGCAGATAACGGTAACGTAGGTCGTAATCAGAGGCTGTTTGCAGCTTGTTGGCTCCCATACCGAAGAACCAACAGCTAACCACGACCAATCCGCAAACCAATCCAAGTAGAATACGCTCGGCTAATTGTATGCTTGCAAAGAGCGAGTAGTTCTTGTATTCTACGGGCTTTTGTTGTTTACTGATAAGCTGTTGCAATGTTTCAAATTTTGGGTCAAGCTTCTTACTTGACTCCGATAGAGCCTCCAAAACAAAAAGTTGATGTTCTTTGATTTTGGTTCGAGTTTCTTTCGAGAGATGGATTTGCACAGCTTCATGCGTTTTAATACTATCTCCTTTTGGATTAGATAGTTGTTCTGCAATAGTAGTGCGCAGTTCTGCTTGTGCCTTACTGATGACTTTGCATTCTTGTTTAAGTTCTTCGAGCATATCAAGAACAGGTGCTATTTCGTTATTCATACTGATATAAATTTGATGTGATTAAATTCTACGTTTGCGATTAGCTCTATTGCGAAGTTTCTTTTGGAAGCGGAGCTCATCAACATCTACGCCATTACTTGGTGTTGGCATAGAAAACACTTCACTAATTGCTTCAGATAGGTCGGTAATGAAATAGCTTTCATCTACAGAATGTACCATAGGTTCGTTTTGTTGATTAATTTGCTCTTGTTTGTGAGAATTTCGTTCTATCGCTGCATTGAGGCGCAAGAAAGAACAGGAGCGGTCTATCTTTGAGCCGCTGAAACTACATCCGTCTTTTTCAAAGATGATTCCTTGTACAACATCGGTATTACCTTTTGTTTTGAAACGAGTGGTAATACCTTGTTGCTCTAACCCTGCAACAAAATCTTTCCAAGTCTGAGATTGAGGTAACACAGCCTTGATGGTATCGAATATTTCATATCGCAATTTATCCTCACCTCTCAATCGTAAGCGGTTTACCTCTTGCTTTCCTTCGCCAATGGTTAGACCATAACGCTCAGTCAGTTCCCGGCAAATCTTTATGGAGCGGTATTTCTCATTGCGGTCACTGATGGTCTTGCCATCATTGCCGATACAATTGATACAAATGTGCAAGTGCGGATGCTGGCGGTCACTGTGCCTTACAATAATGCTCTGTGTGTCGCCATAGCCCATTTCATGAAGATATTCGTTGGCAATCTTCACCATTGTTGCATCTGTCAGTCGTTCTGAATCATGTGCCGAGAATGAGAGTATGGTATGACAAACAGGTTTATGTACATTTGGACGCATAGAGGCTTGCAAGTTGAAGTCGTGTGCAATGTCATTTGGTAAAGAACTGCGCACGCCATTAGCTTGTAAAACCTTGACTTGACCTTCACGCTTGCTAAGCATATAACTGACAACTCCGCTGAAGTTTGTTCCTTTAATAATCTTGGCTATCATGGCTTCAATCGTCTCATAAGTTCATGAATGAGTTGTTTCAGCACATTCAGTTCTTCGTTGAGTGCAGAGATGCCGAAAGCATTGAGCCGATGGGCAATCTGGTTAAGATTGTTAGCCATGCCAGAAACTGTACGGATGAGTTGCATTTCCTCTGGCTTGATTCGACTCTTTACTTCTGCATTTGTTATGAGCTGCCGTAAAAACTCTGTTCGTGAAATAGAGACTTCACGTGCTTTTCCCAACAAGGTGTAGTACTCCATTGTATTAAGCCGAAGAAGCACTTGATATTTCCGTTTCTCTGATAAAGTCTTAGTGGGTCGTCCACCTTTATTTTTCTGTTCCATTTTTTATTTTTTTGATGAGACCAACGGGATTTTCACCTCCCAAAGGTGGGAACAAGTAGGTTTTGAGATACTCAAAACACAAACTTGCTTCCCAGATACAGGCTATCTTCTGATGCCACGTTTCGTGGTCGGTAGTTTTTCTTTCACTTTGGATTGAGCAACGAGCCATTCGTTGAGGTCTTTATGTACCCGGTAGCGTGCTGCGCCATCAATGACCTGCGGAAACATTTGCTTCAAAACGGTAAAAGCTTTGCGCCCAGCATCGTCATTATCCAGAAAGCTCTCCACTTCTCGATAGCCCATCATTTGTTCTTTGATGCGTGGCAAAAGTACCAGAGAGTTGAGCACAATGGCATCGCTGGTTGAAGAAGGATTTAGCACTTGCCACGAGAGAAAATCCATGAAGCCCTCAAAGATTTGTAGGCGGTCGGTTCCTCTTTTAATCGTTGTAATAGCTTTCGGGGCGATACATCCTTTGAAATACATATTGCGGATTTCCCATCCCAAAGCATCGTTTGCAAATCCAATAGCATAGTATGTCCGATTCATATTTTGGAATAGAACTTCCGAGCAGTAGGCTTTGGCTACGGAAAGAGGAATGGCACGCACTGCGAGGTAGCGGAGCAAATTTGGATTAGAGAGTGGTTGCGCAGATAGGATTTTCAGCTTGCGCTCAGAGATTTTTCTCTCACCGCCAAAAGAAAATCCTTGATACGCTACTTGTTTTGCACCACTAAGTCGGTCGATGGCTTCGCTGATAGTGCAACGATGTAAAGCGCATACAAGGTCGATGATGTCACCATGTTCGCCCGAGCCGAAGTCGTACCACTGGTTGCGCTCTGTATTGACTTTGAAGGATGGTGTGCGTTCATTGCGCAGCGGAGAGTAGTACCAATAGTGAATGCCTTGTACTCGTGCTGGCGCATAGCCCTGTTGTTGCAAATAATCGGTGATAGAAATTTGCTTGATATGTTGTATATCCATTGTGATTTTATTTTGATGTTTGAAATGAATGATAGTCAACCTTTTTCTTTTGGAGGCTGGTTGATTTTTGTTTGGTCAGTTGGTCGTACACTATAGGCACCCTTTTGCGACCGACCAAACTCGTTTCTCTTTGGTCGGATTGGTTCAGGTATATATAGCCTGCGTCCGACCGACCAAAGGTTTTAGGGTTGATTATCTCAGTTGAGCCGATATTTCCCTCGCTCTTCCTTTATCACCATGCCTTTGTTGAGCAGAAATTGCAAGAGTTCTTTGAGTTTGGTTTGCCCATAAGATTGCCCTACAACCTCAGTATAAGCCTTTTTGAGCACTGCGATGAGTTCGCCATAGGGCAATACTTCACGCAAAGAGAAGGCTTGTATCAATGCTTTTCGATGTTCCGTGTCGCTTAGCTCGTGATAGGAATGGCGATGGGGCTTGAGCTCATTGTCCGTGTAAGTCGAATCGATTTCGGGAACGCACACCTCATCTTCAACCTCCTTGAGCCGAAAAGCGAATTTGTCAAAGGGTTTAGAACGGATGATGGCTGGAGCAACGATGCTTCGGTCGGGCAGCGTGTTGTCTCTCGTGATTTGCAAGACTGTCTCTGCCTTGTTGTTGAGTTCCGTGCCGATATGCCCTCGCGCGTTGTCGTCTCCTTTGTTGAGGTGAAGCACGGTCTGAATGTGAATATTCTGTTCACTCGTCCATTGCATCAGGTCGCCCACCAACTTGGTAGCCTCCGTTGAGTTGTTGATGTCGAGCATCAAATCTCGAATGCCGTCAATGACTACCAATCCCACGTTGGGCGTGTTGTAGATGGCATAACGGATAATTTCTCTGCGCTCATTAGGGTCAGCAATGGCTCTAAGGTGGCTGAATCTCAAATATTCGGGTTCTCTATCAATCGGCAGTCCTGCTAATCGCAGAATGCGCTGCATCACGAGTTGGCAATGGTAAGGGCTTTGTTCTGTGTCAAAGTAGAGGATATTCCTTTTCGATTCGGGGAATGAAGCCTTATACTCCAGCACATGCCCATTGACAAGGGCTGCTGCAACGATAGCACTCACTTTGAAAGTCTTTTTTGCTTTCGCCTTGCCTGTTGACACACTGAAATTACCCAGTGTGCCAATAATGGCTTCACCTGCTTGCAGCACAACAGGCGGAAGCGAGAATTCGTCCGTAACATGGATAAGCGATGCTTGCCAAATGTTTTCATAATCAGTAGTGTTCATCCTCGCCCTCCTGTCTTTCGCCCTGCCAATTCCAGCGCAAGGTCAGCATCAACAATAATCTTACGACCCACTTGTGTAATGGCACGATTGATTTTACCACTCTGCTTGATACGGTTAGCTGTGGGCAGACTGCACCCAAAGAGACGTGCAATGCCAGCCAAGCCGTACACATATCGTCTTTCTTCTTTGGAGGAAAAGGTCTTTGTCGTGTCTTCACTTGTGGTCATATTGCCGTGCTGTGCAAGGAAAAGCAACTCTTCACCTGTCATCTGCCAAACAGGTTTGCCCAATAATTCGTTTATTGTCATAATCCAATTGTTTTGAAATGAATAACTCGCCCTTGCGCATAGGGCTTTCAGTCAGGTCTGACGATGCAAAAGTAGAGGGCTTTTGATGTTATTCCAAGAGGCAGGGATGTAACGGGAAGTATCGGGAAATACAAAGAAATCAAAGACTATCAAAAACGCTCAATATATAGTCAAAAAGTGGGCTGTTTTGGACAAAAGCACGTTGTTAATTAATCATCATTGATCGTTTAAGAGATTCCTTATGGCTTCCTCTCACTGGAAAAACTATTTTTAGTAGCGTGAAAGTTCCGTTTTTCTTCGTTTTATTCATTATAAGTTCATATCTTTGTAACTAATATTGAGATATACAATTATCTAATGGGACAGAAGAAAGAACATAGCAACCTCATTAAGGAACATTTGAAGAAGCGAGGTATCACCCAAACGTGGCTTGCCAAAGAGTTGGGTATGAGTTTTAGTATCACCAACGCCTATGTTTGCAACCGCAAGCAGCCCAATCTTGCTACCATTTTCAAGGTGGCGGACTTGCTCAATGTTTCACCCAAAGAACTAGTAAAATAAAATGGCTAAGAAAGAAGCACAAACTGATATATGGGTATATGAGTTACTGAAGTCAGCTCAGATAGATCTATGCTACCAAAGCTCAGATATTCCTGAAATAGAGAAAGCATTGAAAACAGCCTCTAAAGCAGAATCTGGAAAAGTAGGTAAGCCAGAGTTTGTTGGAGTTGTAAAAGACTTTGTATTAGTTATTGAGAATAAAGCCAACATTGTTTACCACGAGCAACGAGATAAGGATAGTAATCTCCTTGAAGACATAGCAAGTAAACAGGGGTATGCCGTAAATGGTGCATTACACTATGGACGGCATATAATTCAACATACGAATTACAAGAAAGTCATTGCTATTGGTGTTTCTGGAGATGAAAAACGTCATCGTATTACCCCAATCTTTTTGGATGACAGTCTCTACCCTAAAGAGTTGGCAGATGTGGAAACTTTTATCTCTTTCAATGAAGATAATATTGATCGTTACTACCATCGTGAGATTTTACAAGAAGAAAGCGAGGAGGAAAAGACTACTGCCGAGATACTCAAAGATGCAGAAACGCTGCACGAGATGCTTTGGAAAGGAGGTCTGACCAATCAAGAGAAACCGCTTGTGGTTTCGGGGATTTTGCTAGCACTTCGAGAGGAAAGCTTTAAGGGATTTTCCATTGACGATCTTACTGGCGATACGGTTAAATCCGATGGCAAAAAAATATATGATGCCATCGAAGCTAATCTTACTCGTGCTAATGTTTCGCCCACTACCAAGCGAGATAAGATTTTGGCACAGTTTGCAGTCATTAGAGATAATCGTAAGATTAATGATAAAGATCCAAAGAGCAAGAAAACACTCCTGCGTGAATATACCGAATTTTTAAGAGAGAGTATTCATCGTTCTATCCTTTATTCTCAGTCTGCTGATGATTATTTAGGCATGTTTTATGGGGAGTTTATGGCTTACTCGGGTAAGGATGGACAAAATCTTGGTATTGTCCTTACCCCAAGGCATATTACAGAACTATTTTGCGACTTGATAGGATTGAAACCCTCAGACAGAGTACTTGATCCTTGCTGTGGAACAGGGGGCTTTCTCATTGCAGCTATGCACTCAATGTTGCAACAGACGGATGACTTAGACCTACAACGCTCTATCCGCAAAGAACAATTGATGGGTATTGAACTGCAAGACTATATGTTTACCATTGCCACTACCAATATGATTTTGCGTGGTGATGGCAAAAGCAATTTGCACAACTTTGATTTCCTTGCTGAGCCTGCGAGTAAGCTTCAAAAAGAGATGCACTGCACAGTCGGAATGATGAATCCTCCCTATTCACAAGGGAGTAAAGACGATCCTGATAAGTACGAAATCGCTTTTACTGAACATTTGCTTGACTCCCTAAGCGAGGATGCAAGGGCAATTGTCATTATACCGCAGTCTTCTGTTACCGGTAAGACCACCACAGAGAAAACCATCAAGTGTAATATCCTCAAACATCACACACTCGAAGGGGTGATAACACTCAATACCAATACTTTCTACGGTGTAGGAACGAATCCTTGTATAGCTGTATTTACCGCTGGTGTTCCTCATCCCAAGCAGAAGAAGTGCAAGTTCATCAACTTCGAGGACGATGGTTTCATTGTAGCTAAGCACGTGGGGTTAGTGGATAATGGCACTGCCAAAGACCGCAAACAGCATCTTCATGATGTATGGAATGGAAAAATAGAAGCAGAAAGTAAATTCTGCGTGGAAACTACAATTGAGCCAGAGGATGAATGGTTGCATTCGTTCTACTACTTCAATGATGAAATCCCCTCTGAGGAAGACTTCCGCAAAACGATGGCGGATTATCTCACCTTTCAGTTCAATATGATTACTCATGGAAGAGGCTATCTCTTCGAAAACACAACAGGCGATGAGTAAGAAGTTAAAACTAACTGATAGGAAGTGGAGAGCGTTCTCAATCAGTAGTCTGTTTGATGTATTTACTGGAGCAAATATCCCTCAAAAAAACTTATCAATAGGAATAGTTCCTCGAATTTCAGCAACAGATAATAATAATGGTATTGACTCGTTCTATACTCCTATTCAGAGCAATTCTTATAGAACGAACAATGAATGTGTCTCGGTCTCGTTTCTTGGATCTGTCTTTTATCAACCATACGAGGCGAGTTATGATATGAAAATACATAGCTTACGGCTAAAGGGAAATAAGGGTATATCTGAGCACTGTGGGCTCTTTGTTGCTACTGAACTCCGAAAGCAGTGCAGCAAATTCTCTTACGGCAATCAAGTCTCTTCTACAGATTTACCTAAACAAAAATTATTGCTCCCTATCCAAGCCGATGGTACGCCTGACTGGAAGTTTATGGAAGCCTATATGAGGCAAGTAGAGGACGAACTTTTATCAGAAGTTCGCCCTAAGCTGGAAGCGCAACTACTTGAGCATATCATAAGCCTTAGTGCATTGGAGGATCGAGAATGGAAAGAGTTTTATTTCTCTGATGTCTTCACTCGTATACAAAGAGGTAAAAGATTAAAGAAAGATGACCATATAAAAGGAACTACCCCTTATGTGTCGTCCACAGCTACGAACAATGGAATAGATGGATTCGTTGGTAATAATGAAAGGGTACGTATTTTCTCTAATTGCATAAGCCTTGCTAATAGTGGAAGTGTTGGTAGTGCATTCTTTCAAGAGTTTGAATTTGTTGCAAGCGACCACGTAACATCACTCCAGAAGGAAGGAATAGACGAATATGCCTATCTTTTTATGCTCCCAATCATCAGTAGACTCTCCGAGAAATACAGTTTCAACAGAGAAATAAATGATTTACGCATTTCAAGAGAACGCTTAATGCTCCCTATACAAACTGATGGCACGCTTGACTGGGAGTTCATGTCTGCCTTTATGAAGAAAGTAAAGCAAGATACGCTTAGCGGTGCATTGCACTACTTCAAACTCAAGAAATGCAAACAAATGTTAACGGGGGGGGGTAGAATGAAACCTTTCTTTATGGAAGATATTCTATATATTACTAATGGGGTAAGGCTTACCAAGGCTGATATGACAATAGGAAACCGCCCTTTTGTTGGAGCTTCTGAAGTGTGCAATGGTATTACAGAGTTCGTAGGCAATGCTAATGCTAGCATTGACAAAGAGGTTTTAGGCGTGAATTACAACGGTAGTGTTGGTTTTTCGTTCTATCATCCCTACGAAGTCCTCTTCTCTGACGATGTGAAACGTGTACGCTGGAAAAACGAAAACGCCAACAATAAGTACACTCTCCTTTATCTCTCTACCGCCATTGCTCAGCAACGCAGTAAATATGCCTACGGCTATAAATTCAATGCTCAGCGTATGAAGCGACAAATCATTATGCTCCCCTCTCAAGTAGATGGTACCCTCGACTATGCCTATATGGAGCAAACTATGCGTGTGATAGAGTATGATGTACTTAAAACGTATCTAAATCGAGTAAACAAAACAGAAAATGAGTGACAAAGAAAAAAAGAATATGGAGATTCTGATAAGACGAGGAGATACCGTCTCCTATGATAGCGATAAACTATATCGCAACAACATTGAGATTCCTAAAATAGGTGGAGATAAGAGATGTACTAAAGATCGAGCAGAGGCTGAGAAACAAGTCTTCTATGATACATTTTTTCGTCAGCCTTTTAAGCATCTCGTTATCCTTGCAGCCGCGGGTACTTCTCTCGACAATGGTTCTAACAAGGGAGAGACAAGAAACGGTTTGTGGAAGAGTGGTCGTGATACCATCAAACAGTTATATAAGGAACTTTTACCCTGCGACAATAAGCTCCGAAGAATTGCAAACGATAAAGATATTGAGGCTTTTCTTTCCCACATCCTACTAGTCGAGAAAATAAGTGAAGAAAAGGCTTCTCAACTTAAGCCTCTTCGAGAACAATTAGAAAAGATCATAAGAAATGCATGTCAGTTAGAATTAGATAGCTCAAATGCCCCACACAAGACTTTCCTAGATAAAATTACAGCTCGTAAGGCTAGTGAACCAAGAGTACAACTCTTCACAACAAATTACGATACTCTATTTGAACAAGCTGCCCAAGAGGGTGGCTATGCTGTGATTGATGGTTTTTCATTCACTTCTCCTAGAACTTTCTCTGGACGTTACTTCGACTACGATATCGTACAAAGAGAGCGAACTAGGCTCAAGGATGAAGAAAGTTTCGTGTCTAAGGTTTTTCATTTATACAAAATGCATGGTTCCTTGACTTGGGAAAGAACGGAGCAAGGAAGGATCCAGCAGGTGAATTCTACCGAATCTCCACTAATCGTTTATCCAGCCTCTGATAAATATGAAAGTTCGTATGAACAACCATATTTTGAGATGATGTCGCGTTTTCAGCAAGCTCTGCGTAGAGAGAATACTCTTTTGATAGTTATAGGCTTTGGCTTTAGAGATAAACATATTCAAAATGTAATTCTTGAAGCGGTTAATCAGAATCCAAGTTTCCAGCTCGTTATTGTAAACTACAATGGTAATGAAACAATTGATCGAGAAGAATTAAAAGAGTACTTTGATGGTAACGAAGTTAAGCGCAATGTATCTATAGTGTTTGATACCTTCAAGAACTTTACAGAGAGTTTTCCTGAGAATAAAACATATTCCTCCAATGAAGAATCTATTCAGTCATAATCATTTCCTAGGCTATGTGAATGAAGTTGCCCCGCAATATATTCGCATTCATTTTCCTTCTTCTCGTCAGCTTCAGTCTTTCTATCATGAAGGTTACGCATTTGGAGGAGGGCATGTTGGTTGTTTTGTGGTAATAGAAGGCGAACAATATGGCTTTTTGGCTAGAATTACTGAGGTAGCTCTTCCTGATAGCGAGCGAAAGAGTATTACCGAGAAGGCTATTTTAGAGGATGACTCTATATTCCATCCTTCAGGAAAAGCAGAGCTTCTTTTGTCTTTCGATATCTACAATCCAGAAAAGATAGAAAAGACTGTTGGACGATATCCTCACATTGGATCTAAGGTGTATGCCTGCTCGAATGAGCAGATAAAAAAATACGTTAGCCAATTTGGCGGAAGATACGACAAAGTAATATACGCTCCACTAGGTAACCTTACATCAAACAATGTAGCTTGTGAAGTCTCATTAGATTCTTTATTTGGTAGGCATTGTGCAGTTCTTGGGACTACTGGAGGTGGTAAGAGCTGGACAATGGCTAAATTGATGGAACAAGTTCAAGATAAGACTTCCAACAAGGTCATTCTAATAGATGCGACAGGGGAATATAAGGACATCTCTAATGCAGGCCATTGTATAGTAGGCGAGGATTCCTTTTTCCCGTATTCTCAACTATCAAATAGTGATTTTTGTTCTTTGTTTCGTGAACATTCACCAAACACGTCTACAATACTCTGTGAAGCAATTAATACTTTGAGACTTGTATATGGAGGAAAATTGACATCAGGAGTAAAAGTCGGTCAGAATGTTGCCAGCGTGTCATCAACCATATCTCAAAATCTACCATACTGTATAAATGGAGATTTTGACTTATTGAGTTTAGGTCAGCAAGTGAGAAATGAGTGCGTAAAAGAGCAGAGTCAAAAATACGTTGAAGACGCGTTTAAGCTAGGATATAGTGCTCATCTACTGGCTCGTATTAATCTGTTTTTGAATAATCCAACTGTGAAGTCTGCTCTTGGCATTGATAAGAAAAATACCCAAAAGTCTATAATGGATACAATTGAATCTTTTAGTGATGGGGAAGGCTCCATATTACGCATAGGTTTTGAAAAACTATCTTATGACTTTGCTATTAGAGAAGTTATTGTGGACTTTATTGCTACTCAACTTTTAAGAAAGGCGAGGACCTGCTCTTTTAGGCAAAAGCCTATTCTTCTATTCATAGACGAAGCACACCAGTTTTTGAACAAAAAAATAAGTGCGGACGATGACACATCCTTTTACCTTCAGGGTATTGAGCTTATTGCTAAAGAAGCCCGTAAATATGGTTTATTCTTATGTCTTTCAACTCAAATGCCGAGAGATATTCCGCTAGGTGTACTTAGTCAAATGGGAACTTTTATTGTTCATCGACTAATTAACGAACAAGACAAAAAGGCTGTAGAAAGTGCAGCTTCGTCACTTAATAAGAGTATGCTATCGTTCTTGCCTACAATGGGAGCAGGAGAAGCTCTGTTGATGGGAGTAGATTTTTCAATGCCCCTACTATTGAAAATTACGCCACCTGTCAAAACACCTCGTTCGGAAACACCGATATTAAATAAGAAGTGACTTTTTGGGTGTAATAAAGGGTGCAAATCGCATAACTTACTGATTTACACCCTTATTTGCGGAGAGAGAGGGTTATGAACCTACTCCCCCATATCTTTCAAATTCAATGTGTTATCAATATGTCAAAGCCTTAGGGGTACAACTTAGGTTACAAGAATAACGCTTTTCTGTCACTTTTTGGCTGTTCGTTGTCTGCCTAAAACTACGGTTCAAAGATACGGCTTTCTTTTGATAAATGCAAATCATTGAAAATAAATATTCTGCGGTTAGTGCAAGGTGCAAGCTATATATAGATATATACTTGCACCTTGCACTAAAAATACTCAAAATATTCTAGTCTTGATATTATTATCTTAAATTTGTATCCAAATATATCATAATTAAAGAGAAAAGCCTTATGAATAAATTACATATTATTACTAATAGAATATCTACAGCAATAACTCAACAACCAAGTTTGAAAAAAAATATCATTAAGGATTTTAAGTTTCTATTTTATCGTCACAATAGAGTTATATTGTTTTTAGTAAAGCATTTTCCTAACAATTCATTCTTTCGCTGGATAATAAAACTTAACACCGAAATTTGTTTATATTACTATTTTAAAAAGATATTACCTTTACCTCATTATCAAACAATATTAGATGAAGAATATAACATTATTTGCAAAACATTGGATAGCTTGAAAATTATCATTCCAATAGATGGAATTAATGATGTTTCAGGATGGAGTATTGTAAATGCAGACTATGCATCATGGTTTGGTATGGATAAACGAATTTCTATTACATCGGGAACTTGTTATTTTGCGCATGTCTTTTGCAGATGTTTGCAGCCTTTTATAATAGAGCAACAAACTAATTCCAATTTATGGAATATAATTAGATGGAGAATGCATCGACAATTTAGAAGAACGACAATTGGACTACTTACTAATAATCATGCAAAAGCATTTAGCTTTTTTAATCTAATCCCTGAAGACGAGTCTCTGTTATCAGGAATTGAAATATTTATAATTCTTCATGAAATGGGACATGCTTATATTGATAGTATAGAAGAACTCGTATGGCCTTTCAGCAAAAAACCTTCTCCTAATATTAGAAATAAAATGAAAAATGATGAAGAAATTGTGGCTGATATTTTTGCAGTACACGTATTGTATCATATTTACCTAACAGATAAAAATCAGATGTTATTACTTTTTGCACCTATTTTCTTTTTTCTTATTTATTCTTGGTTAGAAGAGGCAAATTTGATTCCGACTCCTAATAACCATCCTATAAATAGTAATAGATGTTCCTATCTAATGGAAGAAGTTCAATATTTACATCCGGAAAACGAGTATCAAATATATATAGACCTATTAAATAAGGTCTGGATAAAAAACAAGAAAAAGATATGTCGACAAGTCAATAATATACATGGAAATTACAATAAATACACTGATATATTGGAAAATGTGAGCAAGCGCATGAAAAATATATTAGACTCAATTAGTGATAAAGATTTGTAAAATGATTCAAGATGAGTTCAAGTTTTACAAACCTTGTAAGTTACTGCAACCTTACGTCAGGTATTATTGGGTATTCAAGAGCAATCGACCGCTAGATGCCTTTACTTATCCTATCGGTTGCCCTCAAATCATTTTCCATAAGCAAGCACCGTTATATATCCCTGAACTGAATGTTACACAAGACAAACTGACTATCAGCGGACAAGTTAATTTTTCATCCCATTTGTATGCTGACGGCAATACAGAAATGATAGTGGTTGTATTCCACCCTCACGCTATGAGTATGTTTCTGAACATACCGACTTCACTCTTTTATAATCAAGAAGTGTCCGGTTACAGCCTTGAAAACAAAAGTTTGAATGAACTGGCTACACGAATATTCGACTGTGAGAATAATTCTATTTGCATAAGCTATATAGAAAAATGGCTGTTGTCACAAATCGCCGATAATTTAGCTGATACCACATACAGAATTAAAAGAATAGATGCCGCCATACAGCGAATATATATCACTCCGCAAATCTCTGTAAACGAGTTATCTTCCATTGCCTGCCTGAGCAAAAAGCAGTTTGAGCGGTTGTTTCATTCATTTGTAGGCATCAATCCTAAAGAATATACCCGTATCGTTCGCTTCCAAAAGGCTTTGGCGCAGATGCAGCATCAAGCGGGCAAAGAAATCAATCAGGCACAAATAGCATACGCCAGCGGTTATGCCGACCAGTCGCACTTTATCCGGGAGTTCAAGAAGTTCTGCGGATATACGCCCATGTTTTTGCTGAAAGTATCAAATCCTTATTCCGATTTGTTCACCAATCCCGTATAAATGTCCCGTTTGTTCTATCCGGGGTCAAACGCTTCTCCTACTTTTGCTATCTGATTCATTAAATGAAAATAGCATTAAGTATGAAAGAAGTAAATCCCCAAGAAACCAGCCGGGCATACGCCTTTGAAATGTGGATGAACGCACCCATGCCAATGGTGACGTTCTTTAAGACACTCAACGTGTCACGCCTTGTGAAAATCAGCCGGAAATCGGGCATGAAGTTTAATATGTTGATGTGCTGGTGCATCGGCAAAGCCGCAAGGGACGTGAAAGAATTTTATACGCTGCCCGTTGGCGGTAAACTGATGCAGTACGATACCATTGCAGTAAACACCATTGTAGCTAACAGAAAAGGCGAGGTAAGTTCGTGTGATATTCCTTTCTGTGATGATGTATCTTTGTTTAACCAACACTATCTGCAACTTACCAAACAAGTGGCTGAAAGTTGCGTCAATCACGACTTGACGGAAAGCATGGTTATCGGAACTTCCGCATTGGCACAATATGAAATAGACGGGGCTGTCGGGATGTATAGCGGCATTTTTAATAATCCGTTTCTTATTTGGGGCAAATACAAACGTCGCCTGATGAAAACGACGCTCACCGTTTCTTTCCAGTTCCACCACACGCAAATGGACGGGGCGCACGCTTCCCGCTTTTTGGACGGGATTCAGAGAGCAATTGACAATTTGCAGTATAAGTAAGTTTGCTATAAATGATATACACAGGTTACGATTTTGCAGCTTATTTCAAAAATGACTATTTAGGGTAACTGATTTCGTAACAGATTGAGTAACTTTGCTCTCAATAATAGAAACAGCAATGGAAACAGACATAGAAACCAAATATTGCCAAAGTTGCGGTATGCCATTAGACATTGAGGATATTTCAGAATATGGAACAAATTCTGATGGTACACTCAATCAGGAATTTTGTTCTTGTTGTTTGAACTCCGGCAAATATCTTTTTAATTTCTCAATGGAGTACCTTATTTATCTTTGGGGACTTTTCCCCGATTCTTATAATCAAATTGCTGGTACGAATTACAAAAGCGAGGAATTGAGAAATGTGTTATCCGACAGGTTACCCAATCTAAAGCGGTGGAAGCAAAAGATAAACACTGCCCATATACACTATGACCTTATAATGAATGTTCAAGAATATATCAACAGGCATTTATTTGAGGACTTAAATTGTGACAATTTATCTCATGTAGCTTGTATGTCTATGTATCACTTCCGAAGAGTATTCAAAGATGTTGTTGGAGAGAATGTCGGTGATTATATTCAGCGGCTAAGGTTAGAATATATTGCTTTCAAACTTATTTCAACGAATACAAGGGTATCGGAACTACTTGAACAGATAAATTTTCAAAATAAACATACTTTATCAAGGGCATTTAAGAAGCATTTTCAGATGTCTATTCCTGCTTTCAGAAAAGCATATTCAAATGTTGCTTATGAAAACAAGATTATAAAACAACTGGAGTATTCAATAAAGAGGATTAAAGAAATTAAAGTTGCATATTTGAAATTTGAGCGAACACATAGAAATAAGCAAGCATATTCTACTTTATGGAAGCAAATAATGGAATTTGCCAAGAAATACAATCTGACAGATAAAGGCTTCAAATACGTTAGTATCAGTTTGGATAGCCTTGATATTACGGAAATAGATAAATGCCGATTTTTGATTGGTATAACTGTTCCCTATTCAATGGAAATTCCTAAAGGTTTCAGTGTTCTAAACATACAAACAGGTCTATATTCGGTATTCAATATAAAAGGAAGATACCATGAATTAAATAAAATTTATCGGGATATTTATCTTGATTGGTTGCCTAATAGCAAGTATCGTTTAAGAGAACAAATGACTTTTGAAATATATACCAATACTCCCGATAAAGCGAGCATGGAAGAATTGGTAACGGAAATCTATTTACCTATTGAAGTAAAACAAAAGATAAAATGAAAGACGAAATAATTCATTTTTTAAAAGAGAACATCATTGGTAAAACATTGCTTACTTGTGCAGTCTATAAATTAGAGAACGGAAATTTAGAAGGCGTATATAACGACAAAATGACATTCTCAAATTTGGTGACAACGGAAAACGGTTTCAAGTTCGACATGACAACTGTTACCCAAGAATTGGTTTACAATTTGGATGATAAAGGAGCAAGAACCACCATAGCCAAAGATTATACAGGAACGAGTGTGTTTTGCTATGAATTGGCAATGCGAAAAAGCACAAAGCAAATCACAGGTTATATGCGCTGTGTTTCAACAACAGTTCAAGATTCCACAATGGAAGCCGTAGTTTGTGGAATATTTGATGTGACTTTTGACGGGAAAGAACTGAAATGGCAAGAAAATCAGTTGTTATATAGAGATAATCCCATAGGAGAAGATAAATATAAACCTGTCGCTTTCAATTCTAAAGTTCGTTTTTATCTTGATAACGGGAAAGTCGTATTTGAATATTTGCCAACGCTTTGGGATATATCCCCTGACACATTGGAAAAAAGGTTGTCTAAAGATGATTATCCTCCTTATATATCAAAAGAACAGTGACTGAATGAAAAAGAAGTAAAATCGAATAATAGCATAATGAAATAAGCTACTTATACGATGAAAAAGGTAGTAGATAAGATATTAGAGCAAGTAGAGGCTGATATTTCTGAAATCGACCTCTACGGCTATGATATTATCGAAACCTCTCTTTCAATGGTACATAAGCTGCAAACGGTTCTTGATGAATTGAGGGGAAAAATACAAACCTATATATTTCCAACCAAAGAGGATGAAATCTTATTTTTCAAGACACAGAAACCGGAAATACTTGGTCGGTTGCTATTCTTCTATAAAATATATAAGATTGAAACACAATGCCCTAATGGTAGCGATGAAGTGATTAGAAATTATATCAATCGGGAACTGGATAATCTGACTTATTTCTTCAATCGTAATTTGGACTTTTACCAATATTACCGTTCACACTCCACTGTGTATGATGAATATTATTTTGTTCGTGGAAAAGCAGATTTGCGGTTATGTACCGATAGCGCACAGTTTGATAAAGACCCTAATTTCTCAACCGGATATGACTATAAAGTAGCAAAGATTATCGCCAATGAAATGCTGCGCATTTATTTGAATAAGCGATTGGTGAAACTGGTAACGAATAATCAGATAGAAGATAACCTACAAAGATGCTTCAAATACCCGTTTCGCTTCACAGGCAAAAAGTCATATCTTATCGAACTGGGATATTCTCTTGTATCTTCGGGTGACATAAACAATGGCAACGTGGAGATAAAAGAAATGATGAATTTCCTTAGCACGATATTCCACATTGATTTAGGGGATTATTACGCTTCATACATAGCCATGAAAGAGAGAAAAGACCGGACGGCATATCTTCATCATCTGATAGATAATCTTGTTAAGCGGATGAATGAGGATGATATGAAGTGTTAGTAAGAATTTAATTGATAATCCGATAGTATAAGTTCAGGGAAAAACGCTATCTTTGCAGAACTAACAGAAAAAGAAATAGTTGTTCAACAATATGAAATGGCAGTTGTGCATATAGCTACGCCCAACGAATAGCACTTCCAATTATTGCTATTCAGCAATAGACAGGCTTATGTTTTAAGTTTGCCTGTTATTGTCTTGTCATTATCATTATCCCTTATTATAATCTATAAGATTGTCGTGCTGCTTAAAGCGGCAGGATATATTGTATCATATTGGTTTGAACAAATGAATTATACCTATAAGAAAATCTGGCTCATCGTTTTTCCTGTAATGATGAGCATCCTTATCGAACAACTGATAAATATTACCGATGCTTTGTTTTTAGGGCATGTGGGTGATGTGGAACTGGGCGCATCTGCCCTTGCCGGAATATGGTTCTTGGCAATTTATATGCTCGGCTTCGGGTTCAGTTTGGGGTTGCAAGTGGTAATTGCCCGTCGTAACGGAGAACAGCGGTATGCAGAAACGGGAAAAACGTTCTTTCAGGGATTGCTTTTTTTGTTGATGCTGGCTGTACTCCTCTGTCTGCTGTCCAAGATATTTTCTCCCGTTCTGTTTAAACATCTGATAACTTCGGATGATGTTTATAATGCGGTTATCTGCTATTTGGATTGGCGTATTTGGGGATTGTTGTTCTCTTTCCCGTTCCTTGCCTTACGCTCGTTTTTGGTCGGTATCACACAGACAAAATCCCTGAACATGGCGGCTTTCACTGCCGTACTGGTGAATATTCCGCTGAACTGGCTCCTGATATTCGGCTTAGACATGGGTATATCGGGAGTGGCTATCGCATCTTCATTTGCCGAAATGTGTTCGCTGGCTGTATTGGCTGCATATATGTTTCGGCACATTGATAAAAAAGCGTATGGCTTATACTGGCGTATTGATATAACGATATTGAAAGAGGTATTTTCTATCTCGGTATGGAGTATGCTCCAGTTCTTTACAAGTGTAGCCATTTGGTTTCTGTTCTTCGTGGCTATCGAACGTTTGGGAGAAACAGAATTGGCTGTATCGAACATTGTAAGAAGTGTTTCCGCACTGTTTTCCGTTATCGTCAATGCGTTGGCTGGTGTCACCGGTTCTTTGGTGAGTAATCTGATTGGAGCAGGTGAAAAGAAACAAGTTTTTCCGCTTTGCCATAAGATTATCCGTTTAGGATATGCGACAGGCATTCCATTAATTGCTTTTGCGTTGTTCTTTCACCAGCACATTATAGGGGCTTATACGGAAAATCCCGCTATCGTACAGCTTGCATGGCCGCCTTTTCTTGTCATGCTATTGAATTACTTCTTTGCACTACCCGGTTACGTCTATCTGAATGCTACAACAGGAACGGGAGCGACTCGGACGGTATTCATTTTTCAGGTGATAACTACTATTGCTTATCTGTTCTGCTTATGGGGATTAGATTATCGTAATGTCCCGTTAGCGGCATATTGGGCAGTGGAATACTTATATGTGATACTGCTTGGTACACAATCCGTCATTTATCTTAAATATAAACAATACTAAGAACTGAAAGTTATGATGAACAAGATATATCCCCGTAAAGGTGACACGCAAACCGTTTATTTGAACGCTGTCGTAAAAGACCCGTCTATCAAAATAGGCGACTATACCATTTACAATGATTTTGTTTCAGACCCGTGTCTGTTTGAGCAAAACAATGTGTTGTATCACTATCCGATTAACCACGAACGGCTGATAATCGGAAAGTTTTGTTCTATTGCCTGTGGAGCAAAATTTCTGTTCAACTGCGCCAATCATACCCTAAAATCTTTATCCACTTACACGTTTCCGCTATTTTATGAAGATTGGGAATTGGATAAGATAAATGTGGCTTCCGCTTGGGACAACAAAGGCGACATCGTAATAGGCAATGACGTATGGATAGGCTATGAAGCCGTTATTATGGCTGGTGTCCATATCGGTGACGGGGCTATTGTTGGTACAAGGGCGGTTGTGACGAAAGATGTTCCGCCCTATACCATTGTAGGTGGTATCCCCGCAAAGGAGATACGAAAACGGTTCAGTCCTGATATAATAGAACAGATGCAGACTTTGAAATGGTGGGACTGGTCGGTAGATAAGATACGAGAATTTTTACCTTATCTGATGAATGGCGATTTAGAAAAAATAGTGGCAATGAAAAATAGGTAGCTATGAGAACAATAGCGGAAGAAATGTTGTCCCGGATAAATGCTGAAATAAAATTGCTCAATTATGACAATGATATTACAGCAGATGATGCTTTGCACATGGTAAAGTTCATTACTCCGCTATACAGCCAATTAAGAAAACTTGTATCAGACTATGTATTTCCAACAAATGAAGACGAAATTCTCTTTTTCAAGGAAATCAAGCCTAATATCCTCGACAAATATCTGTATTTCAGTAAGGTTTACAGTATCGAAATGAAATGTCCCATTGGTAACAATGAGATTATCAAAGAATATTTGAACCAAGAATTAGAGGAATTAACTCGTTTCTTCCGTGACAATTTGGATTTTTACCAATACTATCGGTCAAAATCCACTTATATGGATAACTTGTATTTCGTTCGCAAGAAAACGGATATTCAGTTATTGCTTGACAGTTTCCAATATGACCGTGACCCGTTGTTTTCAACGGAATACGATTATAAGATTGCGAAGATATTATGTAACGAAATGTTGCGCATATATTTAAATCAACGGTTGGTAAAACTTGGGAATACGAATCAGTTAGAACACAAGCTGCAACAACTGGATAAGTATATTTTCCGCTTTACAGGCAAAAAGGCATATCTTATTGAATTGGGATATTCTCTTGTATCTTCGGGCGACATAAACAATGGCAATGTGGAGATAAAAGAAATGATGAATTTCCTTAGCACAATATTCCACATTGATTTAGGGGATTATTACGCTTCATACATAGCCATGAAAGAGAGAAAAGACCGGACGGCATACCTTCATCATCTGATAGAAAGCCTTGTTAAGCGGATGAATGAAAATGATATGAAATAAATTCCTGTATTCCAGTATGTAGAAGTACCATGTTCCCCCCAACATGGTACTTTCTTTTTATGGTGAAATCTACTTTGAAAAATGACATTTCGGGGAACTTTTACGCCAATATTCCCCTAAAATAGTCTGAAAAAAGTAATACCATGATAGATATAACCATGACTTTTAGGTTATTTCTTCTCCCGAACTTTGCGGCAAATCAATAAGTTAGCAATATGGAGATTATAACATTTGAGTCAAAAGCCTATAAGGAACTTGACAACAAGATTACCGCCATAGCAGACTACATTTTCAATCACTTGGACGAAAACAAGACTGATGAAGATGAAATTTGGGTGGATAGTTACGAAGTCTGCACGTTCCTGAAAATCAGTGACCGTACTTTACAACGCCTACGGGCGGCAGGAATGATTTCTTACTCCGACATCAAGGGGCATTACTTTTACAAGATTAAGGAAGTAAAGCGAATGTTGGAAGAACGCCTGATTAAGCGTGATAAGGAGTGTATAAATGAACTGATAAACAATCATCAGAAATATGTTAAGGAAAGAAGAAATTCTAAGCAGAACAAATAACGGTCTGCTTGTTTTCAAACATTACTTACCCGGTGACTGGCGTATTGGCAGGCACTTTCTTAATCCTCTTTATCAGGATAAGAAAGCATCCTGTAATATCTACTTCGACCGCCATAGCGGTATGTACAAGATGAAAGACTTCGGTAACGACAGTTACAGCGGCGACTGTTTCTTCCTCGTGGGGCAGTTAAAGGGGCTGGACTGCAACCGGGCGGCTGACTTCGTGGAGATACTGGAAATCATCGACCGGGATTTGGGCTTGGGGCTGGCTTCCGGCACTCCGGTTTCCGTTCCCCCGGCAACCGTCCGCCGGGCAGTGCCGGACAAACCCGAAGAAACGTCCGAAAAGCCCGTCAAGCCCTACCAGTTCCGGGAACAGAAGTTCCCGCTTGCCGAACTGGTGTACTGGCAACAGTACGGCATCACGCCCGAACTGCTGGAACATTACAAGGTCTGCTCGCTCCGGGAATACAACAGCGAAACGGCAGAGGGCAAACCGTACACCTACACTTCATCGGTGGCAGAACCCATGTACGGCTACAAGGGCAAACAGCACATCAAGCTGTACCGCCCGTTCTCCACGCCCCGCTTCCTCTACGGCGGCAGCTTCGGCGAGAACTACAGTTTCGGGCTGGAACAACTGCCAGCCAAAGGCGACACGCTATTCATCACGGGCGGCGAGAAAGACGTGCTTTCGCTGGCGGCGCACGGTTTTCACGCTATCTGCTTCAACAGCGAAACGGTGACTATCCCTCCCACGCTGGTCTATCGGCTGACGTTCCGCTTCAAGCACATCGTCCTGCTCTTTGACATGGACAAGACGGGCAGGGAAAGTTCATGCAAGCAGGAAAAACTATTGGAAGAATTTGGCGTGAAACGCCTGCTGCTCCCGCTTCCGGGAACGAAAGAGGAAAAGGACATATCCGACTACTTCAAAGCCGGGAACACCCGTGAAGATTTCCTGAAACTGTTTATCGAATTTTTAGACAACCTGTATAGCGACACATTGATTATGCTTAAATCATGCGAGATAGATTTCAACAACCCGCCCGCCAAAGCGCAAGAGATTATTTCGGCGGGTGACGTTCCGTTAGGAACACAAGGCAACCTGTTCGGCATCACCGGGGGCGAGGGAACGGGAAAGAGCAATTATGTAGCCGCAATCGTGGCGGGCTGCATCTGCCCGGCTGGTGCGGAAGTAGATACGCTGGGCATACAGATAACCGCCAACGGCAGGCACAAGGCGGTCTTGCTTTACGATACCGAGCAATCGGAAGTGCAACTGTTCAAGAATGTAAGCAACCTGCTGGCACGTGCCAAACAGCCGGACAAACCCGATGAACTCAAAGCGTTCTGCCTGACGGGTATGTCACGCAAAGAACGCTTGAACGCCATTGTGCAGAGCATGGATAAGTTCTACTACCAGTACGGCGGCATCCAGTTGGTCGTCATTGACGGCATCGCCGACCTTGTTAAGAGTGCCAACGATGAAGCGGAAAGCGTGGCGGTAATAGATGAACTTTATCGGCTGGCTGGCATCTACAACACCTGTATTCTTTGTGTGCTGCACTTCGTACCGAACGGTTTAAAGTTGCGGGGACATTTGGGCAGTGAGTTGCAGCGCAAGGCGGCTACTATTCTTTCGATAGAGAAAGACGAAGAACCTACCCAATCGGTCGTGAAAGCACTGAAAGTGCGTGACGGTAGCCCGCTGGACGTTCCTCTGATGCTCTTTGCATGGGACAAGAAAGCCGGGATGCACGTTTACAAGGGAGAGAAACCCCGTGAGGAAAAAGAGAAGCGCAAGGAAAGGGAACTGGTAGGCGTTGCCCGTGACATTTTCGGGCGACAGACACATATCACTTATATAGACCTTTGCGAACAGTTGCAGCAGGTCTTGGATGTCAAGGAACGCACCGCAAAGAGTTATATCCGCTTTATGCGTGAACGGGAGATTATCATTAAAGACCCGGTGAACCAAAGCTATTTTATGATAGGTCTTATTTAATCCGGTAGCCTTATGTATATAGATAAAGAAAATTTTGTGGCTTGGATGGAGCGTATCATGGATAGGCTCGATATGCAGGACAAAAAGATAGACCGTCTGTTAAGCGGTCACAATTACCTGAACGGTGAAAAACTCCTTGACAATCAGGATTTGTGCTTTATGCTGAAAGTGAGTACCAAAACCTTGCAACGTTACCGGAAGAAAGGAATACTGCCTTACTTGACGTTAGACGGAAAATATTTCTACCGTGCAAGTGACATACACAAGTTAATCCGTGAACGCATGGATTGAGTGATAATCAATATCATATATTTTCTTCTTTAAAATCCTGTCTTGTTATGATAATAAGGCAGGATTTCTATTATTTGCAAGGTTATTTCGGTGATTTTCGCTACTTTTGCAAAAGTAACATAAGAGAATAACGGCGATTGAACAGTTTCGGCTGCAATATCGTCATTATATATAACATATTCGTTCGCCGAATATCTCACTACGAAAACTGGCACTTTTCAAAAGAAACGGGATTTTCAGCGCAATGTCTATGCTATGCTTTGTCATAGCGTGGACTTGCCTGTTTCGTTTCTTTGGGTATGCCAGTACCTCGTAGTGGAGCAGTGTAAGTTCACGCTTCTTTTTTGAGGTATCAACGAATAGGTTGAAAAAGATTATCAACTGTTTAATACCTGATAGGATGAAACAAATTAAAGCGCATATCGCCGTATCTCTTGACGGACATACAGCCACCTTAGATAAGGAACTGGATTGGTTACCCGATGAAGTAAAAACTATCGTTGGCAAATACTATTTGGATGCAGATTGCCTGCTTATGGGGGCGAACACCTACAACTACATCTTTGAACACTGGGGCGGGTGGCCGCACAAAAGCAAGCGGTCTT
>OGML01000630.1_pt1 | contig 36616 bp, 41 predicted proteins | sample 1572951 | NCBI WGS metagenome assembly OGML01 (sample SAMEA2581883, study PRJEB24529) | metagenome | biome: Human gut stool | place: China | collected 2011 | reverse complement strand
ATATTCTTTATATTGTTCTAAACTAAATTGAAACAAATCATCGTTATCTGTCTTTTGTATTATATGTTTATCCCCTTTAAATAGTTTATCATAAACTCGTAAATAATTAATTGATGTAAGTCTTCTTTTTGCATGTCTATCCTTTGGCCACGGATCAGAAAAATTAAGATATATCGTATCAATCTTACCTTCCAAGGTATCCACTAAATTAGCTATATCTCCAACTAATATTTTTAAATTATTTGGCTTATATTGATTAATCTTTTTTATTGCAACACTTGCAACACTACTAAACTTTTCAACTCCAATATAATTAGTCTTTGGATTTTCCAGTGCCATATTTAAAATAAATTGTCCTTTACCCATTCCAATTTCTAAACATATTTTATTATCATTATTAAAATTATCTTCATAATAATAATCACAACCATTTAAAAGTTCATCTTTATCCTTCGGATTACGCATTCTCATATTCCCAATTACCTCCAACTTTCATATATTATGGTAAGGAGGGTTTTAAATGAGAAAAAATAGAAATTCTTTTTTTACAGAATCAAACATGAACTATTCTAATTTTCAAACTCAAGGAAATTATCCTTATCCACAAAATATGAATAATATGCCATATCAGCAAATGCCTTACATAGATACAACAGACAGTATTGAAAATAGACTTGCCAAAATTGAACGTCAAATAAACCGTCTAAATGCTAGAGTTAGCAAACTAGAAAGTGTAAACACGACATTTCTAGACACAGACTTTGACACATCAAGCAATATGTACATGCTTTAATTATAAATAATCATCGCACTAAAACAATAGAGCTGTTCTTCTCCACAAACTGCAATTGCAACTTGATACTTGATATCTATTATATCAAAATCTCCAGAATTTAGAAAGCCATTTACAGCACTTTCTAAATCTTTTTCATGTCCTTCATCAAATATCTTAACTTTCATAATATCACCAACATTATTTTACAACAATAAACTTAAATAATTTGTCAGTTATTGTAACCAACAATAAATTTCCGATCAAAACCGGACTTTTTTATTATCCCACTTACCAAACCCATTCATTTTCAAAAGACTTGAAATAATCACTTTTTAAAGTATTTCCGATATGTAATATTTCCTCCGATTTAACACTTAATTTTTCTAAAACAAAAGCATAACTTTCTTTATCTTCCTTTGTAAAACCTAATTTATATGAATAAAATACATCATCCACCAAATTAAATAAATCTTTAATACAAAGAAACGGCATCAGGAACTAACTTTTCTCTTTTACTACTAAACATATTTTAAAAAAATTAACAAATAATATATTGTTGAAAATTTTTGCCACTTTTACCACTTTTTTTCAATGAAGAAAAAAGACAACAAATAAGTTGCCTAATTAATTTAACTATAAATCTAAACTATTTTGATTTAATAAAAACTCTTGAATACCGATAACTAATATTCCTTCTTCAGTAAACCAATGTTTTAAATTATCTTTAACAACAATAATTTTTTTAAAATTATCATTAATATTTATCAAAGGTCTTTCCTCTTGTAAAGTTTTTTCTCTAGTATCAAGATTCAAAGCAGATTGAATATAATATCTTTTACTACCTAAGTTACAAACAAAATCAACTTCCAATTGCTTTCTATTTTTATTTTCATCCCGTATTTCAACAACACCTACATCAACATTATAACCTCTTACAATAAGTTCATTATAAATTATATTTTCCATAATATGATTTTCTTCTTGTTGTCTAAAATTTAATCTTGCATTACGTAACCCTATATCAGAAAAATAATACTTTTGAGGAGTTAGAATATATTTTTTCCCCTTTACATCATATCTTTCAGACTTATTAACTATAAAAGCATCTTCAATACATTTAAGATAAGAATTTATAGTATTAAGTGAAACATCCTTTTCACCATTGCTTACAAAAGTATCATAGATTTTTTTTGGATTAGTTAAAGAACCAATAGCAGAAGCCAACATATTAACTATTGCATTGATAACATCTACCCTTTGAATATTATTACGTTCAATAATATCTTTAATGTATGTCTCTTCAAACAATCCGGTAAGATATTCCATTCTCTGCTCATCTGTATTCATCGTAATGGTTAACGGAAGCCCACCAAAATTAACATAAGAACTCCATCCTTCATATTTATCACCATCGAATACATCCATATATTCCTTAAAACTGACCGGAAAAACATGTATTTCATCTCCACGCCCTCTGAACTCGGTGATAATATCTTTTGACAAAAATTTAGAGTTGCTTCCCGTTACATAAATATCTGCATTTTTTATATGAAGAAGGAAAACAGCATGAACATCACAAGAGAACAGTTAAAATTATACGCTGTCACAGACCGCAGCTGGCTTGGCAGCGAGACACTGTATGAGCAGGTAGAGAAAGCGTTAAAAGGCGGCGTGACCTTAGTGCAGCTTCGGGAGAAAACTCTTGATGAGGCTGCTTTTGAGAAAGAAGGACAGGAGTTATTAGAACTTTGTCATCATTATAACGTACCGCTTATCATCAATGACAACGTGGAACTTGCAAAAAAAATCCATGCAGACGGAGTTCACATCGGACAGTCTGATATGGAGATAAAAAATGCAAGAGAGCTTCTTGGAGCAGATAAGATTATCGGCGTGACAGCAAAGACGATAGAGCAGGCAAAAGCAGCAGAAGCTGCCGGAGCAGATTATCTTGGAAGTGGAGCCGTTTTTGGAACAAGCACGAAAGCAGATGCAAAACCGATGGAATTAGATTTGTTTCAGGAAATCTGTGAGAGTGTAACAATTCCGGTTGTTGCGATCGGAGGGATCAACGCAGACAATGTCCTTCGGCTGAAAGGCAGAAAGATGGCGGGAGCAGCAGTTGTCAGCGGCATTTTCGCATGTGAAGATATTGAAAAAGGAACAAGAGAACTACTTGAAAAAGTAGAAAGTATCATTTAATTAGGTAGGAACTGCAGAGCAGTTTTTATATACAGCGGCAGATTGGGGGCACCACCTTAGGTCGCTATACAAAATTAATGCAAAAGAAGGATTTTTCTTCGGAAAAACAAGGAGGATTTTATGTTTACAGCATTAACAATCGCTGGAAGTGATTCCAGTGGAGGCGCCGGCATCCAGGCAGATATTAAGACTATGACCGCAAACCGCGTTTACGCGATGAGTGCGATCACGGCTTTGACTGCCCAGAATACGACCGGCGTAACAGATATTATGGAGGTAACTCCAAAGTTTTTGGCAGAGCAGCTGGATAGTATTTTTACGGATATCAATCCGGATGCAATTAAGACCGGGATGGTTTCGTCAAGTGAACTGATCGAGACGATTGCGGACAAACTGACAGAATACCACGCAAAAAATATTGTAGTGGATCCTGTTATGGTGGCTACTAGCGGAGCAAGACTTATCAGCGAGGAAGCCATTGGAACATTGAAAAGTAAATTATTGCCTCTGGCAACTGTTATCACTCCAAATATCCCGGAAGCAGAAGTGCTTTCAGAGATGGAGATCAAAACAGAAGCAGATATGGAAAAAGCAGCAGAGATCATCTGTAACACCTTAGGTTGTGCAGTATTATTAAAGGGTGGACATCAGTTAAATGATGCTAATGATCTTCTTTTCCAGAAAGGGAAAGAGCCGGTATGGTTCCACGGAAAAAGAATTGACAATCCAAATACCCATGGAACAGGTTGTACCTTGTCTTCCGCAATTGCATCAAATCTTGCAAAAGGAAGAGACTTGGAAACTTCTGTCAAGTATGCGAAAAACTATATTTCCGGCGCACTTGCCGATATGCTTGACCTTGGAAAAGGAAGCGGACCTATGAATCATGCATTTGCAATCGAAGGAGAATATGAAAGATGAGTGAAAAAAGAACTTCCGTTTTTTCAAACGGCTTAATCTGGTTTGGCGCAGGAGTATCTTTAGCTGAGATCCTGACCGGTACCTATTTCGCACCACTTGGTTTTGGAAGAGCAATGGCAGCAATTCTGCTCGGACACCTGATCGGCGGACTCATGATGTTTGCCGCAGGAATGATCGGGGCAAAAGAGCGGAAAAGTGCCATGGAAACTGTAAAAATGAGTTTCGGTGAGAAGGGAAGCCTTCTCTTTGCGGTATTAAATGTGCTGCAGCTTGTCGGCTGGACAGCTATCATGATCTATGATGGTGCACTCGCAGCAGACGGTCTGTTACATAGTGGTATATGGATCTGGGCAATTGTGATCGGAATTTTGATCATAGTGTGGATCTTTATCGGACTGACCAATCTTGGAAAGTTAAATACCGTTGCAATGACCGCACTTTTTGTATTGTCACTGGTACTTTTTAAGGTGATCTTCTTTAATACAGATTTTGTAATGCCGATCGCAGTAAGTGACGATATGATGACTTTTGGAGCTGCGGTAGAGCTTGCAGTCGCAATGCCTCTTTCCTGGTTACCGCTTATCAGCGATTATACGAGAGAAGCAGAAAAACCATTCGCAGCAACCTTTACAAGTGTACTCGTATACAGCGTAGTCAGCATTTTTATGTACATGATCGGTATGGGAGCCGCTATTTTTACCGGCGAATACGATATCGCACAGATTATGTTAAAGACAGGTCTTGGCGTTGTGGGATTACTGATCATTGTATTCTCAACCGTTACAACAACGTTCTTAGATGCTTATTCCGCAGGAGTTTCCTGTGTTTCCATTTCTTCTAAAATTCAGGAGAAATGGGCGGCGATCATTGTTACAGTGATCGGAACGATCGCAGCGATCGTTTATCCAATGGATAATATTACAAACTTCTTATATCTGATCGGATCTGTTTTTGCTCCGATGATCGCAGTGCAGATTGCAGATTACTTCATTTTGAAGAAAGCGGATTCTGAAAAAAATGCTTTCCAGTGGCGTAATCTGATCGTATGGCTTGCCGGATTTATTATTTACCGCATGTTAATGCACGTAGATACTCCGCTTGGAAATACTCTGCCGGATATGGTGATCACAGTCGTTCTCTGCCTGATTGTGGAAAAGGTTGCAGAAGCAATGCGAAAATGAGGACGAAAGAATGAAAAAATCTAACTTAAAGAAATTAACAGTCACAGCAATTTTAGCAGCAGTAGCCGTAGTGGGAAGTTTATTTTCCTTCCCGGTATTCGGTTCAAAATGTGCACCGGTACAGCATCTGGTAAATATTTTGTGTGCAGTTACCGTAGGTCCTTGGTGGGCATTGGCACAGGCGTTTATCGCATCTTTGATCCGTAACTTATTAGGACTTGGAAGCCCGCTTGCATTCCCGGGAAGTATGTGTGGTGCATTACTTGGCGGCCTGTTGTATAAATATGGAAAAAAACTTCCGTTTGCTTACATTGGAGAAGTAGTAGGAACCGGTATTCTCGGTGGAATGCTTTCTTATCCGGTTGCATATCTTGTTATGGGAAATACAGCAGCAACATTGTTTATGTTCGTAGTGCCATTCCTCATCAGTACCTGTGGAGGAACAATCATTGCGATCATTATCACACTGCCATTAAAAAAATCAGGTATGCTCGGAAAAATGAAGGACAGTCTGGAAGAGTAGATGAAAGTTTTTCTGCGCACTCTTTAATTTCTTATAAAGGAAGAGAAAGATGCAAAGTAAGAAAGCCTGTCGGGATTTATGTCCCGGCAGGCTTTCTTTGCATGTGACATTATGAAAGGGTGTTCCCTTTTTTGCAACGGAGAATTCCAAGAAGCAGCAATACCGGAAAGATAATTCCTGCCAGAATACCCATTTTCAGGTTGTCTCCCAAAGAATCTGAAATCATTCCAACCAGGGTAGGACCTCCTGCACAACCCATATCTCCACCTAATGCCAGTAATGCAAACATAGCTGTCCCACCTTTTGGCAAAGCTGCGGATGCCTTACTGAATGTCCCTGGCCACATGATTCCTACAGAGAGCCCACAGACCGCACAGGCAATCAGATTCAGTAACGGAGCCCGAAACAGTGAAATCCCAAGATAGGATAAAATACATAGCAGACAACTATAAATCATAAAGTGATCTAAATTGATACGATCGCCATACTTGCCATAAAATAATCTTGAGGTTCCCATTAGAATTGCAAAAGCCATCGGTCCGGCTAAATCTCCTGCGGCTTTGGAAATTCCAAGTCCTTTTTCAGCAAAAGCCGAAGCCCATTGGCTTACTGCCTGTTCACTTGCCCCGGCACATATCATCATAATCAGTAAAATCCAAAAAACTTTCAGCCGGAACAATTCTTTTAATCCAAGACCGGTTTCGCCATCCTCAAGCAGAGGTGCAATTGGTACCTTTGCAAAAACAAAAGCATTTCCAATAGGAATGACTGCCCAGATAATAGCTAATATTTTCCAGTTATCTATACCCGCTGCATAGAAAAACAAAGTTGATAAAAGTACAACTCCGGCATGTCCCCAGCAATAAAAAGAATGGAGCAGGCTCATCGCTTTCTCTTTATTATCAGACGGGCAGGCCTCAACGACAGGACTGACCAGAACTTCCAGAAGTCCACCACCTATGGCATAAATCATTACTGCAATCAAAATTCCGATAAAGGGAACCGGTAAAATTTCAGGTAAAACTGTAAGAAGAAGTAATCCTGCCGCTGCAAGGGCATGAGCTGCGATCATGGATACCCGATAGCCTATTTTATCGATGAATCTGACAGAAAGAAGATCCACCAGTAATTGTATTCCAAAATTAAAAGTCACCAGTAAAGTGATCTGGGAAATCGGAACATGGTAGCTTTTCTGAAAAAATAAGAAAAGTAATGGTGTAAAATTGTTCACGACAGCCTGTACAATATAACCTACAAAACAGGCAGTGATCGTCTTATTATATTGGTTTTTCATTTGTCTTTATTCTCCTTTGACAAATGTGATTATATCGCAAAGATTGTGTGAAGTCATTGTACAAAATTGCATATTTATAGTACAATATGGTAAAAATTAGTATTTATAAGGAAATACATTATGGACTATTTTAAGATAACTACAGATGAAACACTGCGGGAAACGGTTCAGCATGGCAGTGAACGTTATCCTTTTGCATATTATCCTGAGGATATCTGGCAATTTGATTTTCACCGTATCGACTGGCACTGGCATCATGAGCTGGAATTTCTTTATGTTGCAGAAGGCACAGCAATCTGCTTTATCGGTACAAGCAAAGTAGAACTGCATAAAGGCTGCGGCATATTTATTAATAGTGGTGTGTTACACTGTTTTGAAGCACGATCCAGCACATTTACGCCTAATATTGTTTTTGCACCAACTCTGCTGGCATCCGAAAACAGCCTTATTTATGAAAAATATATTCTGCCGGTGATAAATTCAGCAGTAGAATATCAGATTTTTGATCCAAACAGTACATCGGAAAGAAGTGCTTTACAGCTTATGTTACAGATTTTTGAACTTCAGGAAAATGGGCAGGATAATGAATTATGTACCATACAACTTCTGCTTCAGTTCTGGAATATATTGTTTAAAGATGGAGGCTGGAATTCTGATTCGGACAGCCTCCAGCGGCTAAATCATAATCAGGCAAGACTGCAAATTATGATGCAGTATATACAGGAACACTATGCGGAAGAAATTACACTGGAAATGATTGCGGCATCGGCATCTATCAGCAAAAGCGGAGCGTTACATATTTTTCAATCCGGCATACATTGTTCGCCGGTAGCGTATCTGATTCAATACAGGCTGGCACAGGCTGCCAGACAACTTTATACTACTCAAAAATTGGTTGCCTCCATTGCAAATGAAACCGGATTTACAAGTGCCGGCTACTTTTGCCGGAAGTTCAGACAGTATTATAATAGGAGTCCAAAGGAATACAGAAAGAAAAAAACGGAAGAAAGTTCTTAAAGTTTGTTTTATAACTACACATTATAAAAAGCGTGTGTTATGATAAGGTCTGATGTGGAATCAGAAATAGATAATAAAAAAATGACAGAGAAAATCAGAACACTACATAAGAGAGACGAGGAATCATGAGTATTTCAGAAAAATATATAGCAGAGCTTTATAACAAAATACAGGAAGAGCGACCGATCATCCATTGTATAACCAACGCTGTGACGGTGAATGACTGCGCCAATATTTTACTGGCAGCGGGCGCGTCGCCAACGATGGCACATCATCCGCTTGAAGTGGAAGAAATCACCGCGGGTACGAAAGCACTTGTCTGCAATTTTGGTGCAATCGCTGATTATGAGGCGATGGAAAAGGCTGGAAGAGTGGCAGATGAATTAGGACATGCCATTGTCATTGATCCTGTCGGGGTATCCGGTTCGAGTTATCGGAGAGAAAAGTGCCAGACATTGATCGAAAACATCCATCCAACCTGTATCCGTGGAAATTATTCGGAAATCCGGGCACTGATGGAGCATTGCAGTACGGTGACAGGTGTGGATTCCGGCGATAAAAACCTGGACACAGAGGCGATGCGGCAGTATGCAGACAAATATCATCTGATCATGATCGCTTCCGGGGAAAAAGATATTATCACGGATGGAACGGCCGTTTATATTTGTGAAAATGGGGATGCCAAAATGGCAAAGATCACAGGCAGCGGATGTATGTCTTCGGTTATGCTGGGGGCGTTTCTGGGAACAGAGCCTTCCGTGCAGAGTGCAGCAGCCTGTTGTGCGTTTGTTGGAATTGCAGGAGAACTTGCATCGGAAAAAACAGATGCATGTGGAGGTGGAACCATGACGTTCCGCAACTTTTTCATTGATGAAGTATCTTTGATGACACAGGAAAAAATGAGTAGATGTAAGGTGCACATATGATTACATTAAATGATTATCTATATTCCGGTGATACGGTTTTTAAAATATTAAAAAAGTACGCACATGATTTACAGGAGTCGGCAGTCTCAAATCAGAATGAAGTGGATCTGATACATTGCAGGTTTTTAATGCAGATTATGGATTTGCTCGAGCATAATGATTTCCTGACCGCACAGTCACAGAAAATCAGAGAATTTTATAAATATATGGCGAAAGAATACCCGTATCTTTCTTTTGCATTTAAGGGGCGGATCAAATCATTAATCCGTGCGGAAGCAAAGTTCAATGGATATGTGGTGGAATATATTTATGACTATTATGAAAAACATGCGACGTATCCATCTGTCGTAGAATTAGGAGAAAAACTGAATTGTTTTCGGGATCTCATTGCGTACCGGATTGTTATTTCCATGCCAAAATGTCATGTGAAGGACAAGAAAGAGCGGGAAAATCAGGAAATCAAATATTTGTACGAGATTGCAAATGTATTAAAAGATTTTCTGGAAGAACGTGGTTTTACAGCAGAACCCGCTGGTGGAGTAAAGAAAAGCACATCTGAATTGTTAAGAGAGGAAGTCCGTCCTTATTATCGTGATTATATAACAAACGTGGACCCGGATGGTTATCGTTCGCTTCATATTACTTTTTTTGATAACAGTGCAAAATGCTATATGGAGATGCAGCTTCGGACGAAACAAATGGATGATATCGCAGAAATTGGTCCGGCAAATCATCTAGGTTATGAGAAAAAGCAGGAGAGTGAACGCAGAAGAAGAGATGCGATTCCAAAAGGAGAGTGTATCTATTTTGACGAAGCGTATGAGCGCGGAATGCAATTGCAGCAGTTGGAACTCAAAAATCTTGATGTTAATATGTTTGCAGCGGTAAATAACAGTCTGATCAATGATGGATGTGGGTTGTATCGGGGAAGATTGATTCTTCCATATGAACACTTGTCAAGATTTCAGAATGATCTGATTGATTAGGTTTTGTTAAACAGTTGCAGAGAAATTTCGATGTTCTGGAATATCTCAAAATGTATACAAAGAAATGCTTGAATTGAACAAAAAATTCGTGAAATTTAAACTATTATACGAAGAAAAAGAATATGCTATTATAATCACACGACGTGCAGCCGAACAGCGATCGCAGAGATTGTTGTCCGGCTGTATTTTTGTTGTGAAAAATAAAGGAAAGGAAAATAAAATTATGCCAAAAACAAAATTACAGGAAGTTGTTTTTACCATTTTGATGGTATTTGTCATGGTTTACGCCATGATCTGTTACAACATTGCACTGAATATGGGAGGAATGAGCAACATCGTATTCTTAAATGCATTTCATGAATTAGTGATCATGGGACCGACCGCATTTATTTTAGATTTCTTTTTATATGGAAGTCTTTCAAAAAAACTTGCATTCCGCATTGTGACACCGGGCGTGGATAAGCCAATCATGCTTATTTTAGCAATTTCATCCATCACCGTATGTCTGATGTGTCCAACCATGAGCTTTTTTGCTACTTTATTATTTAAGAGTGCAGGAAAAGAATTTATTGCGGTCTGGTTTCAGACAACTGCTTTAAACTTTCCGATGGCATTTTTCTGGCAGATCTTTTTTGCAGGCCCGCTTGTGCGTGCTATATTCGGAATGATTTTCAAGGAAAAAGAACCACAGGTCATGAAAGAAGAAGCGGAATACTTAGAGGGCGGAGAAGCAAGATAATCCTTAAAAGGTAATACTATGTCCGGTATTTGGAAAAATAAGTGCGGCAGCGCAGTCAGTAACAAAAATGAAAACCCAAAACATATTCCATTTTTTTCGGAAATCCAGTGAAATATGATACCACCATTTTTGCAATATTTTTGAAAAAATGCAAACCCATAGAACGCCTGCAATGCCAAAACCTAACGCAGAAACCAGACAGATATACCCACGGAAATCAAGAAAATATCCGCTGTAATCCCAGTAACGTAAATTCCAGAAGAGATCAAGAAACCATCCAATCACAAGTTCTAAACCGGAGCCTAAAAGGGCAGAGAGGAAAAAGACAGTGACAGGGTGGTTTTTCTTATATTTTCCTGAAGAATCTGGCAATAATTCACGAGGAGATAATATAACCGAAAATAAAACTGCGCCAATCCCATAAACAGGCAGCCACGGACCGTAGAGAAAACCACGGTTTCGAAATGTTCCTTCTTTTACAAGGAAAATCAGAACCTCCCACACATAACCGCAGACAGAGCCTGTGAAAAAGAAAAAAATCATCAGTGAGAGAATATTTTGTATTGTATTCTGCTCCGGCCTGCAGAGTCTGGTAAAATCCGGAAGGTGTTTTTGCTTTTTCATGGAATAAGTATGCTGCCGGAGAAGAAAATTATGTATGGAGTAATAAGAGAAATGTGAAATGAATAAGATGGCACACCTGACATTTGCTAAAATAGAAATAAGGAAAATGAATCAGAAATGGAAATCTCAAGTGAAAAACGGAGATGAAAAGTAGAAAGCGGAAGTAGAAATCAAAAACGAAAATGAGAAATAGAAATCGAAAGTGAAAACCAGAAGTGGAGATCAGGAGCAAAAATGATTGACAGAGAAAACAGATCAGCGTATGATAAGAAACACTAATTTTCAGAATATTTTAAATAATACAATGCACGCTTGCGAATATTCTGTTGAATAAAAACAGGTTTTGGGAGATGCTTTGTGAGACATCAGGAGGGAAAAGAATGGATTTACAATTAGTGAAAATGAGTGAAAAATTCAAACCACAGCTTTTGGATATGATGGATGAATGGACGAAAACCGGGGAAACCATTATTCCATGGGCAATCCGGAAAGTCGATTATCATGATTTTGATGCTTATCTGAAAAGTCTGGAAGAATCGGAGCCAAAAGAGGGATATGTACCTGCATCCACTTTTTTCGCATATGACAGGGAACGCGATATTCTGGTTGGAGCAGTCGATATCAGACATTCCCTTAACGAAGCATTATTGTTAGATGGAGGCCATATCGGAGACGGTGTGCGTCCTTCGGAACGAAGGAAAGGATATGCAACAGCGATGATCGCATTAGCGTTAGACGAGTGCAGAAAGCTGGGAATTGAAAAGGTACTTATGGTATGTAATAAGGAAAATACCGGTTCAGCAAAAAGTATCCAGAACAACGGAGGAGTTCTGGAAAATGAGATAAACGTAGAAGGTGAGACGGTACAGCGTTACTGGATACAGCTGTAGAGGTTACAATCAACTTAAAAATTTGCGTGCCAATTAAGCAAAACTATGCTACAATGAAACGAGCGATAATTTCATTTGCAGATTCAGATAAAATGGAACTATCAAAAATGCTGTTCTGACAAAAATCAGGACATTACAGAAATGAAAATACAGGAGGACAAAGGGCTGACTATGGAAAATATTTTTTCCCAGGAAAAAGTAATCGTCATCGACTTCGGCGGTCAGTACAACCAGTTGGTTGCAAGACGTGTCAGAGAATGTAACGTTTACTGTGAAATCTATTCCTATCGAACAGACATCGAGCAGATCAAAGCCATGAATCCAAAGGGAATCATTTTGACCGGAGGACCAAACAGCTGCTACGAGCCGGATTCACCAACCTATACCAAAGAATTATTTGAACTTGGCATTCCGGTTTTGGGACTTTGCTATGGTGCACAGTTAATGATGCACGTGTTAGGAGGCAAAGTTGAGAAGGCACCGGTGCGTGAGTATGGTAAAACAGAAGTAATGGTGGATACAACTTCTCCATTATTTGGAAATGTTGCACCGACGACCATCTGCTGGATGAGCCACTTTGATTATATTTCAAAACCAGCACCAGGTTTTAACATTGTTGCACACACGGCAGACTGCCCGGTTGCAGCAGCAGAAAACAGAGAAAAGAATTTATATGCGATCCAGTTCCACCCGGAAGTACTGCACACCGAAGAGGGAAGCAAAATGCTCCACAACTTCGTAAGAGGCGTGTGTGGATGTGCCGGAACATGGAGAATGGATTCTTTCGTTGAGAGTACGATCAAGGATATCCGAGAAAAAGTCGGTGATGGAAAAGTACTACTTGCATTATCCGGTGGTGTAGATTCCTCCGTTGCAGCGGGACTTTTATCCAGAGCCATTGGAAAGCAGCTTACCTGCGTATTCGTTGACCACGGTCTTCTCCGCAAAAATGAGGGAGATGAAGTCGAGAGCGTATTCGGACCAAACGGTCAGTTTGACTTAAATTTCATCCGTGTCAATGCACAGGAGAGATACTACAGCAAACTTGCAGGCGTTACAGAGCCTGAGCAGAAACGTAAGATCATCGGAGAGGAATTCATCCGAGTATTCGAAGAGGAAGCAAAGAAGATCGGGGCTGTTGATTTCCTTGCACAGGGAACCATCTATCCGGATGTAGTGGAAAGTGGACTTGGCGGTGAATCTGCAGTGATCAAATCCCACCACAACGTAGGAGGACTTCCTGATTTTGTTGATTTCAAAGAGATCATCGAGCCACTCCGCAACTTATTCAAGGACGAAGTCCGCAAAGCAGGTCTTGAACTTGGCATTCCGGAAAATCTTGTTTTCCGTCAGCCATTCCCAGGTCCTGGACTTGGAATCCGTATCATCGGTGAAGTGAATGCAGACAAAGTCCGCATTGTACAGGATGCCGATTACATCTACCGCGATGAGGTAGATAAAGCAGTTGCTACCTACAAAAAAGAGCACGGCAAAAATCCATCCTGGATGCCAAACCAGTACTTTGCAGCCCTTACCAACATGCGTTCCGTTGGTGTTATGGGTGATGAGAGAACTTACGACTACGCAGTTGCACTGCGTGCTGTCAATACGGTTGATTTTATGACAGCCGAATCTGCAGAGATTCCGTTTGCAGTACTTCAGACGGTTATGAGCAGAATTATCAATGAGGTGCGTGGGGTGAATAGAGTATTCTATGATCTGACGAGTAAACCACCGGGAACGATTGAGTTTGAATAATGGACTAAAATGCCGAAAGCCTGTATTTATGCGGGTTTCCGGCATTTGCTTTATCAAATGGCTCTAGTTTGGCTCTATTTGTGAGAGCAATAATGGCAAGAAAATAGATGAAATCTAATAAGGAGCATTATATGACGAAAGTGAATTTTTATGATAGTATTAATGATTCAATGCTGAAGTTTGCAGTTATTATTGCCAGACATAATGGTAAATGGGTATTTTGCAAGCACAAGGAAAGAAATACATGGGAGGCACCGGGGGGACATAGAGAAGATGGTGAGGATATTCTTGAAACAGCCAAACGAGAACTATATGAAGAAACAGGAGCAATAACTTTTGATATTACTCCAATTTGTATATATTCTGTGACTGCACCAGATAATTTCGATGGAATGGAGACTTTTGGAAAATTATTCTTCTCAGATATACATACATTTGAAAAAGAGCTTCACAGTGAAATTGAAAAAATAGCAATTATGGATGAACTACCGATTAATTGGACTTACCCAGAAATTCAACCCAAACTGCTAGAAGAAGCAAGAAAAAGAGGATTTTGCCCCAAAAAGGACGAAATAAAATGGCTATTTTTTGATGTTGGGTCGACATTGGTTGATGAAAGCAAAGTTTATGAAGACAGGATGAAAAGGATAGCGGATTTATCAGGTTTAACTTACGAGCAAATTTATAAATATGCCATGTCGTTTTATAAAGAAAACAAAAAAGGAGATTTAGAGGTAGCAAGGCAATTGGGGGTGAAATTACCTAAATGGGAATCGCAATACGAGAGGCTGTATACAGATACTAAAGATTGTTTGAAAAAGTTAAGTAGAATTTATAAAATTGGTGTAATTGCAAACCAATCATTAGGAACTTCTGAGAGATTAGAAAATCTTGGAGTACGAAAATATATTGATTTGATTATCGCATCAGCAGAAGAAGGCGTTTCAAAACCTGATAGGCGCATATTTGAAATTGCATTGGAAAGAAGCTGTTGTAAGCCAGAGAATGCAGTCATGATTGGTGACCGTATTGATAATGATATTGTACCCGCAAAACAGTTGGGTATGAAAACTATATGGGTAAAACAGGGATTAGGAAGTTTGTGGAATATAACAGATGAGAGTGAAAAAGCTGATATGGAAATTAATAACTTATCGGATGTATTAAAATATTTATAGGGGATGTATGGAATGATTTGGATGACAAATCTTTTCTTGAAAAGCTGGGTGGCTATAGTAAAGATAGAAAACTGGAGTAGAAGGCTTGACATTAGCTGGACTTTTGATGTTTGGTACAGGACAGGCTATCAGAGAACGATTTGATAATGTTTTTATGGATTATCGTAATGAGAGTCAAGTGACAGCAGATATCCGCTGGAATGACAGAATTACTTATGATGGTACATGGGAAAATAACCTGTTTAATTTCTTTACCAAAGTAACACCTAAATTAACTGAGGACTTAAAAAAGCCATTTAAATTGGAAGGTGGCGTTCAGCGTATAGATGATACTCCGATTCACAAAGCAGTTCGTGAAGGTTTTGTAAATATGATTATTCATGCGGATTACTTAATGGATGCAGGGGTGTTGAAGGTAATTAAGAGGTTTGATTCATTTGAATTTACAAATCCGGGAATTTTGAAACTTCCGCTAGAGGAAATTTATCGTGGAGGTAATTCAAAGTCAAGAAATCCTCATATGCAGACTATGCTTAGATTGGTTGGATTTGGCGATAATGCTGGCTCAGGATTCCCAACAATTCTTGATGTGTGGAAGTCAGAAGGATGGATAAAACCAGAATTAATAGAAGATACAAATCTTGATCAGGTAACACTTGTGATGAAGATGGAAAAGGAATCTGATGATAATTCAGCAGAAAAATCAGCAAAATCAGCAGAAAATTCAGCAGATTTAAAAAACAGGGAAGGAATGGCGTTATCAGAAAGACATCAGCAGATTTTAGCCATTATGGAGGCTGATATTGAATATAGTACGGAACAGGTGGCAGAAAAGATAGGTTTAAAAGGTCCAAGAACAAGACAATTATTAAACGAATTAGTGAATAAGGAGTTATTGGTTTGTATTGGAACTACAAAAAGAAGAAGGTATATTAAAGTGTAGAAGTGGATGTAATGTAGGAGATAATAAGCATGAACAAATTCTCAGAAAAGGACTGGAAAATATTCAGAAGTAAAATAGCTGGATGGCAAGAAGCTTATATGGATAAGCTCAACAAAGAATATATTGAAATACTATGTGGAGATGGAAAGTCATCTGAAAAATTTTGGACATTGGAGAAAAGAATAAAAGAGGATAAGAAAGATTGTGGAGTGCAATGTGAGATGAGCAGGTCAAATCAATTTTATATTATGCTTTCGCTCCTGAATGAAGGAGCCATTACTATGGAAGATTTAGAAGATTTTAGCGATGATTTGAAAGAGATAATGCAACATTTTGTGAGGCTATAGCTTGATATAAAATATATATTTCTTGATCGAGAGCAATTGAGAATTTAATTGAGTTTTTATCGAGTTGTTTTCAGAAAAAACTCGATGAAAACTCAAAAGAAACTCGGAGAGAAACTTAAGACTCAGAGGGAGTATGTAAGTTTAATTAAATTCATTCATAGCATCAACATATTCTTGCAGACCATCAGTTTTAAGAGCAAGTTCTGTATACAGCAGAGGAGAAACATTGGTACCAATATCGTGATGAAGTATATGAAAAAATCGCAACGCAATGGTGTGAAAGATATAAGATTGATATTGTTGAATAAAAGAAAGGGGCTGCTATGATACCCACAGAAGATATTATATCGATAGTGAAAAATACAATCGCTGCATCAATTAAATGTAACACCCATCGGGGATACATTGGTTGGAGCAGCTGCGATAATATTTGTATGGATATGCATGACTGTCTTGATATGTGTGCTGAGACTTTAGAAATGCGTGGTTATATGGTTGCACTTGAGGCGGCTGCATATATTTTGGTATCTGGTGTTAAGTTAGCATCTCATGCAGATAGTAGTTCGGGAATGCTTACAGATGTTATCATGTGTACATATGAATTAATAGAAAAATGCGCAAAAGAAATCGAAAAACAGGACAAACAAATGCGTGATCAAGCACTTGCATTAATTATAAAAGAGGCAAAAAAGAGTGTATTTGATGGTTGGACTGACTGGCGTTATGACTTGCTGAAATGTGGGATTTGCCTATGCGATGAAAAGAGTGCGAAGAAACTTGAAAAGGTTTTGGATACCCTTTTGGAAATTTCACGGGAGGATTATTTCCCGGAATATACGAAAAAAGAAGATTTGATTGTAAGATACCTTTTACATAGACATTTATATGGAAAAAAGAATACGCAGAAGGAACTATATCAGAATATTGCAATAAATGAACTCCGTATTATAGCTATCAAGGATGCTATGGAAGATAAAAATTATGATGAAGCAGAGAAGCTTTGTTTAGAGAAAGCAAACGAAGAAGAGACATGGCATTATCGTAGCAGTAATCCGGAAGATTGGAATAATATGCTATATGACATATATAAGACAGCAAACAGTACGGAAAAGCAAATCACACAGGCAAAAAAGCTGCTATTGATGGGAAATGAGAAGTTCTGGGATGTTTTGAAACAGATTTATAAAAAGTGTGGTGCGTGGAATGAAAATTACGAGAGCCTATTGGATGAATTAAAGGATAGCAAGCGAACTGTTTGCTATCGCAGTGTTCTTATTTCTGAAAATGAAAAGAAGAGATTGCTTGATGATGTAATGGAGAATCCGTATGATTTGTTTTATTATGGGAAATATTTGGTGAAGGAATATCCGGAGCAGGTATATGAGTTGTGTTATAAGGAAATAAGTGAGAGTTGTGCTCAGGCAAAGGATAGACGAGAATATAAGAAGATAACGAAGAATATTGCACAGCTTATAAAATGGAAGGGTAATGATACTGCTAAATCTTTAATTGAGGAATTGAAGCAGAGATATCCAAGAAAACCAGCATTGTTGGATGAATTGGAGAAGGTGGAGAAGAAACTTTAGGAGAAAAATGATGTTTTTACATTGACTTTATATAATTGAGTAAATAAAACAAAATATGATAAAAGAAATTTTGATAGGACCAAAGTCGGATGTAGAAGTGGAAGACGTGGTTAATTTTCTGAATTTTTGTGGATATTATTCCAGTACTCCTATTAGTATTAAAAAATCTGATATTTCGTACAGATAAGTAAAGCAGATATTAAAAGCATTGGAATTCCCAACTACCTTCTTGTCTATGCTATCACTAACAGATATAATATTTATATAAGACAGGAAGGGTGGGGATGGCATGACAAAAACGGGATCACAAAAAAAATTTAAAATAAGCATACGTGCAAAGATTTTAGTAGGAATGATCGTATGTGTTTTGACCGTGACGAATCTGATCGGCTGGTTTTTTATAGTACAGGCGAGAGATACATTGTTGGAACAGTGTAAGAAAAATGCCAGAAATTCAGCGAAAATTGCCGCAGAAAGAATTGATGGGGATATTCTAGAAAAGATCAAAGCAGGGGATGAAGCGACAGAGAATTATAAAGAGATACTGTCGCAGCTGCAGGATTTTTTGTGTGGCGATGATATCCAATATATATACACGATGAGAATGAATGGCGGCAGACTGGAATTTATTGTTGATGCTGATACTGAAGAAGGGGCTGCAATTGGTGAAGAATATGAGATATATGATGAAATTGCAGAAGCATTTAAAGGAAATGTCACGGTTGACAGCGAAATGACATCCGATGAGTGGGGAGATTTTTACAGTGCATTTGCTCCGGTTTACGATAGTGCAGGTCAGATTGCAGGAATCGTAGGCGTTGATTGTTCTGCAACTGATATCAGACTTCAGGAGAATATTTTTATAAAAGAATTTTTGATCATTGAACTGCTTGGATTAGTGATAGCAGTAGTGCTTTCCCTTATCATAAGTGGTATCTTGTCGAAAAGTGTAAGTGTGATAGCAGGGAAAATGAGTGAACTTGCAAAGAAGGAGGGAGATCTTACACAGAAGATCAACGTAAGATCAACGTAAGATCAACAGATGAAGTTGGAGATATTGCAGACAGCCTGAATATGTTTTTGGAAAATCTGCGTGAGATCATTCATAATATCAGTGTAAGTGAAAATAAACTTTTAAACAATTCAGAACATGTAAATAATATTGTGACATCCTCTGCCAATGAAGTATCGAAGGTCAATGCGACAATGAACAATATGGAAGGAAAAGTCCTTGAAATGAGTGATCTGGTTCACAAGATCGCCGAAAATGCAAAGAATAATAACGAGATGATGTCATCTGTCATAAATGAGGCAAAATCGCAGGCTGAATATATTGGTGAGGTTGGATCAAAAGCAGAAAAGCTAGAAGAAGATGCGGTATCAGCCAGAGAGCGTATGCAGAATACGATCGTGAGAATTGGAAAAACACTTGAAGATAAAATTGAAGAATCAAAGGAAGTGGAGCGGATACAGCAGCTTACAGACAAGATCCTTAATGTTGCAGACCAGACAAATCTGCTTGCATTGAATGCCAGTATTGAAGCTGCAAGAGCGGGAGAAAGCGGCAGGGGATTTGCAGTTGTGGCCAACGAGATATCCAGTCTTGCGGAGGAGTCGTCAAAGACTGCAGGTGAAATTCAAAAGATAAATACATTTATCGTAGATATTGTAGCTAAATTAGCGGAGGCTTCGTTTGAACTGCTAAACTATGTGAAAACAAATGTTATTTCTGATTATGATGTCCTTGTACATACCGGTGAGGAATATGCAAATGATGCACATAATTTTAAAGAACAGATGGAAAAGTTTGAGGGGTATATAGATGAACTGGGGCAGAGTATGGAGCGTATTCATTATTATGTGAATGGCATCATGGATGGGTTTGATAAACAGAAAGAGGAAGTGTCGGTTAATTCAGAATATATGTCGCAGATCAATGAAGAATTTAAGAAGATCGTGGATGTAGTTTCGAACAATAAAGAAATTGTTGATGAGCTTGAAATGAATATCCGGCAGTTTAAAATCTAACATATCATATAATTCCTATTAACAAAGTAGAAATAAAAGCGTATATTACCAGATAACAAAAGACAAGTGCAACCAGGGGTTATAAAAATGCCAAAAAACATATTATTCAAAGAATATAAAACACAGGATTATATTGAGATCGCAAAATAGACAGAGAGATGGGTGGATGCCACAAAGGAACACCGGGTATCTTAGAGCATTTTATTTCTATGTATAAGATTACCGGTGAGGATGAGTTTTTAGGGTATGCAAAACGGACAGCAAGATTTATCATCAGCCAGTCGTTTGTGAGTGATGAACCGGGAGATATCTATAAACAGCAGAAAAAGAGAAACTGGTATGGAAACTGGTGGAGAACGATACCGCAGAATGTCCACAGCTATACCGGTTTATACATTGGAACAACAGGAAATGCATGGAGTCTGTTATCTTTAGCAGGGGTACTGGAAGGAAAAGAATGGATACAGACAGTAGAATACAATTATTTTAACTAAATGGGGAATGAAAAGATGGCAGAGAGAAAAATTTATCATTCAATCGCAGAAAAAGGACTGGCATTCGATCCGTTTTACGATCTGCTTCAGAAGTATGCAGATGAGCATGGCTGGTATTATACCAATCAGGGCAGAAATCCGGAAAACCCGAATGTACATATCGCAACTACCGGTCCTGAAATCTGGGATGCTACAGGCGGAGATATTGATTTTCAGTATGATGAAGTAGTTGAGGTTAATGCAGATCTTGCATATGAGGTTGGACGTGATCTGGTAAGAACAGATGGAATCTTTCTTGGTCAGTCTGCTGTAGCAGCGATCAAAGTTGCAACGGATATTGCAAAAAGACCGGAAGCAAAGGGAAAGACGATCGTTGCGATCTATGCAGACAATGCATTCAAATATTTATCGACGAATATTTACAGATAGCAGGAGAAAATTGATCAGATCATGAATCATACATTATTACAGCAGATCACAAGAAAAGATGCAAAGGCATTTACACACGGCGGAAAGTTCCATGCGGACGATGTTTTTTCCGCGGCATTATTGCTCTATCTGAATCCGGAGATTACGATTACACGTGGCAATAAAGTCCCGGAAGATTATGACGGAATCGTATTTGATATTGGGCGCGGGGAATTTGATCATCATCAGAAGGACAGCAGAGTCCGTGAAAATGGAGTGCCGTATGCGGCATTTGGACTGCTTTGGGAGCAGCTTGGAACCGGGATTTTAGGGGAAGAACTCGCGCAGACTTTTGATGAGGCGTTTGTGCAGCCTCTCGATAACAATGATAATACGGGAGAAAAAAACGAGCTTGCAACCTTGATCGGAAACTTTAATCCAACCTGGGATGCGTCAGGCAGCAGTGATGATGCTTTTTTTAAGGCGGTCGGTGTCGCAGGTATGATACTGGAAAATAAATTTGAGCGTTATCTTGGAAATGAGCGTGCCGATAAAAGGATCGAGGAAATTTTAGAGTCACAGCAAAAGGAGTCTGATGCAAAAATACTCGTCCTGCCGGAATTTATTCCCTGCCAGAAAAGGCTTTCAGAGACGGAGATTGCGTTTGTGATCTTTCCATCTAATCGTGGTGGATATTGTATCCAGCCGCAAAAAAGAGAATATTCCATGAATTATAAGTGCAGTTTCCCGGAAAAATGGCTTGGACTGGAGAATGAAGAGCTGGTACAGGCAACAGGACTTTCCAGCGCCGGTTTCTGCCACAAAGGTGGCTTTCTGATGACGGCTGGCACATTAGAAGATGCTGTCGCAGCATGTAAGATCAGTCTGTCCTGCTTTAAAGAGGAACCCGTGATCGTAAATCTTGGCGGTGGAAAGGAAGCAGATGAATTATTGCAGAAATTGCCGGGAATGGAGCATGCCCGCATATCACACTGCGTGCTGCCGGATGTTCCGGAACTTACACTGCAGGGAATCTATGGGGAAGTTTTGATGGAAAAGCAGGAGTGGAAGAGCCGTATCAAAGATCAGGTAAAACAGGTCTTAAAAGAAAAACCGGAAGCTGTTTATGTGGAAGGGGATGTTTTTTTGACTTATCCGATCGTACATCAGCTTCGAAAAAAACATATTCCGGTTTTAACACTGGCAGAATGTGATGGAGAGCGATATATCGTACGTATCCCGTCCGGTTCTTGAAAATTGATTGACGAAGCCTAAAAAAGGCAGTAAGATATGCAATGCAAAACAGGCATTGTATATCTTATTTTATTTTATGAAACAGTGTAAGGAAGAAAGGTGAGAGCAGCAATGAAAAATAATAAATATGAAATTGATATGTGCAATGGCACCATTATGGATAAATTAATATCGTTTGCATTTCCGCTAATGCTTTCTGGAATTTTACAGTTAATGTTTAATGCGGTCGACATCATCGTTGTGGGACGGTTCAGCGGCAGTCAGGCACTTGCAGCAGTAGGTTCGACAACGGCACTGATCAATGTATTTGTGAATCTTTTTATCGGGATCTCACTTGGAGCAAATGTGCTTGCAGCAAGATTTTATGCTGCAGGACGGGAGGAAGAAATGTCACAGACCGTACATACGGCGATTACGTTGGCACTGATCAGCGGTGTGGTGATGGCATTTGTTGGTGTACTGTTTGCAAAGGGAGCGCTGGAACTGATGGGTACACCGGATGATGTGATCGGTCAGTCGACTTTATATATGCGGATCTATTTTATGGGAATGCCATTTTTTATGCTTTATAATTATGGTGCGGCAATACTTCGGGCAGTCGGGGATACAAAACGGCCGCTTTTATTCCTTATTATATCCGGCTGTATCAATGCGGTGCTGAATATGATCTTGGTGATCGTATTTCATTTAGATGTTGCCGGCGTTGCGATCGCAACGATCATTTCACAGTGTGTGTCCTGTATTCTTGTTTTACGCTGCCTTTGTAAAACGCAGGGAAGCTATCAGCTTCATTTATCAAAACTTTCTATAAAAGGTGTTTATTTAAAACAGATTTTTCAGGTGGGAGTTCCGGCGGGAATCCAGAGTACAGTCATCAATTTTTCAAATGCATTGTTACAGTCCTCTGTTAATTCCTTTGGCGCAACAGCAATGGCGGGATATACGGCAGCAAATAATCTGCTTGGTTTCCTGTATGTTTCTGTAAATTCTGTTACACAGGCGTGTATGAGTTTTACCAGTCAGAATTTTGGTGTAGGAAAATATAAGCGTATGGACAGAGTTCTTCTGGACTGTCTGATTTTATCGGTTGGAGTTGCTGCTGTGCTTGGATGTGGGGCATATTTCTTTGGAGCAGAGATACTGACGATCTATACCAAAGAACCGGATGTGGTTGCATGTGGAGTAGAGATTCTTTCAATTACTACAGTGCCATATTTCCTTTGCGGTATCATGGATCTTTTTCCGGGAGCACTGCGTGGAATGGGATATTCTTCGGTTCCGATGATATTGTCTGTGATCGGTACAGTTGGAATGCGTATATTATGGATTTTTGCATTCTTTCCGTATCGCAGATCCTTGTATTTCCTGTTTATTTCGTACCCGGCATCCTGGCTGGCTACGATCGTGATGCAGGTGATCTGTTATTACTTTGTACGGAAAAAATGTCTGGGAAAAGCGGTTAAAAAGGATCTGTAAGCTGGTTAAAATACATCTTTATCCCGGTTATCATTCTTTGCACAATATAGTTTTTTGTCGGCGAGACTGTAGAGGTTGGAAATCTCCATTCCATTTTGGTATTGTGCAATGCCGCCATCCGGCAGATACTTTTCTAAAATCCGACTGAAAGTAACCAACACTTCGTCACCGAATACATGCCCATAGGTGTCATTGATTTTCTTGAAAAAATCTAAATCCAGTAAAACAGCATAAAAATCAGTATGATCATTTTGAATCAGCTGCTCTAAATACTGGTTCAGATAACGTCTGTTATAAAGTGCAGTCAGTGTATCGTGGTCAGCGGCATTTTTTAACTGATCTCCCAGAGTTCTTAGATCGCTGTCCTGTTTTTCATATTGAACCTTCAAAAGCAGAGTGACCATAAATACGCAAAACATAGAAATTACCAGAGAACAAAGGGTGGAGTAAAATGCTTCCTGTTCTGTGATCGCAGCCCATGGAACCGGATGATAATAAGAATAAATTACGATAAAAACATCACAGAAAACTGCTAAAACTGCAAAAATTAAGGCATGGGCAGCCGGGATGAAAATGGCGATGGCAGCGATGCTTAAAATCATGTAAACGATCGTATTTGTATGATAAATATAATAAAGAAACGGAAATTCTATAAAAGTAAGCAGTGAGATTACCAGATAGGAAGCCCGTTTTGTATGTCCAAAATGGACACCATAGAAACTGCTCAGAAGGATGAGCAGTGCACATGTACCGCAGAAAAAGGTACCTGGTCCGAATCCATAAATACATTATTCTTTTCTGATAAGATGAGAATAGTATATAATGTTTTCCGGCATATTTCAAATAAAACAACGTTATGGTACAATAGCTATCGCATGAGATTAAAATACAGAAAGGCAGAAAATATGAAATTATACATAATCAGACACGGTGAAACATCGTGGAATAAAGAGAAAAAACTGCAGGGACAGCATGATATCATGTTAAATGACGCAGGTGTGCGTCTGGCAGAACTGACAGGTGAAGGAATGAAAGACATTGATTTTGATCTTGTCATTTCCAGCCCGCTGATCCGAGCAAAACAGACAGCAGAGCTTGTGATGGCGGGCAGACATCTTCCGATGATCACAGACAGACGTATCATAGAACTTTCTTTTGGCGACTGGGAGGGAGAATGTGTGAGGGACAGCAAAGTCCTTCCGCCGGATTTTATTGATAAATTTTACAACGATCCGTATCACTGCATGAAAGCTCCGGGCGGAGAAAGTTTTAAAGATGTTTTAAAACGGACCGAAGATTTTTATCAGTCGCTGGTACAGAACAAGGCATATGAAAATGCCACGATCTTTATATCAACACATGGGGCAGCCGGACGCTGTCTTTTAGCTAATTTTTATGAAGACAAAGAGGATATCTGGCGTGGCGGCATTCCGAAAAACTGTTCTGTCTGCATCGTTGAAGTAAAAGACGGTGTTGGGACAGTATTGGAAAAAGACAAAATTTTCTATGATGAAGCAGAATAGATAAAATACGCGAGAGGAGATAATAAAAATGGCGTGTACTACAATACTTGTTGGAAAAAATGCATCCTATGACGGATCTACAATGATCGCGAGAAATGATGATTCCGGTTCCGGACATTTTACACCGAAGAAATTTGTTGTCGTCCATCCGGATGAGCAGCCGAAAACATATAAATCTGTTCTTTCGCATGTGACGATTGAACTTCCGGATGATCCGATGCGTTATACGGCAGTGCCGAATGCCGTGGATGGGGAAGGTATCTGGGCAGCGGCAGGTGTCAATGAGGCAAATGTTGCGATGACGGCAACGGAGACGATCACATCAAACCCGCGTGTGCTTGGCGCAGATCCTCTGGTTGAACTTCAGCCGGCAGAAAACGGGAAAGAAGAAGTCCCGGGCGGAATCGGTGAGGAAGATATCGTATGTATTGTTTTACCGTATATCCGCAGTGCAAGAGAGGGCGTGAAACGCCTTGGATCGTTGCTGGAACAGTATGGCACATATGAGATGAACGGAATCGCATTTCAGGATCAGAATGAGATCTGGTGGCTTGAGACGATCGGTGGGCATCACTGGATCGCAAGAAGGGTGCCGGATGATGTGTACGTTGTCATGCCAAATCAGCTTGGTATTGATCAGTTTGATCTTGAAGATGCATTATCCAAACAGAAAGACTATATGTGTTCTTCTGATATGAAAGAATTTATAGAAAAAAATCATCTGAACCTCTCAATGGATGGCAGCCTGAATCCGCGTGATGCATTTGGCAGCCACGATGATGCAGATCATGTATACAATACACCGAGAGCATGGTATATGGAGCGTTGTTTAAATCCCCATACAAAAGTCTGGGATGGAGAAAATGCGGACTATACACCGCAGTCGGATGATATCCCGTGGTGCATGGTACCGGAAAAGAAAATTACGGTGGAAGATGTAAAATATGTACTGTCCTCCCATTTTCAGGGGACACCGTACGATCCGTATGCGACATACGGAGAGAAAAATATGCGTGGCGCATACCGTTCGATTGGGATCAACCGCAATGACTTTTTGGCAGTGATCCAGATGCGCCCTGAGATGGAGCATGACTGTAATGTGATCGAGTGGATCGCATTTGCATCCAATGCGTTCAACGTGCTGGTTCCATTTTATGCAGATATTGATGAGACCCCGGATTACCTTTGCAATACCACAGATGAGGTTTCTACAGATAATTTTTACTGGTCGAGCAGAATGATCGCGGCAATGGCTGATGCGTCTTACCGGAGTTCGGTATTCCATATTGAAAGATATAAAGAGCATGTACTGGCAAAAGGTCATGAACTGATCAACCGGTATGATGATCTGCTTTCAAAAGAAACCGATGCAGCAAAAAGAAAAGAGATCCGGCATGAGGCAAATCGTGCAGTTGCAGGAATGTTAAAGAAAGAGACGGCAGACACGCTCGATAAAGTGCTGTTTGAGCTGAGTGGTCAGATGAAGAATGCATATGCCAGATCGGATGCATAACCTGCAGATAAAAGGAAATGGAAAAGGAGAAGAGATAATTTGAAAAAAGGTCGTTATATTTTTCTTGGGCTGGCAATGATTTTATTGTTGGCAGGATGCAGTATGAACCGGAAAACGATCCGTTTTGGAGCTGCGGGCATTGGTGGAATGTATGATTCATTTTCCAATGCATTTGTCAGTCTTGCAAATAAAGAGGATTTTTCTTATAAACTTGAAACGAGAAATACTGCCGGATCGGCAGCAAACATCAGACTTCTTTCCGGAAAATATATAGAACTGGGAATTGCGCAGGCAGACCTGGTGGAGGAAGCCTATCATGGAACAGGGGAATTTCGTGATAAAGCATATCAGGGATATAAAGCGGTTGCAGCACTTTACCCGGAGGCATGTCAGATCGTGGTGAGAGCAGATTCGGATATTACATCATTAGATGATCTCCTTGGAAAAACGATCAGTATCGGAGCGGAGGAGTCAGGAACAGAGCGGAATGCAAAACAGATCCTGCTCGCACAGGGGATCAGCACGGATATGGCAGAGACTGTTAATTTAGATTATACGGAAGCGGCAGCAAAACTTGCAGCGGGTGAGATAGATGCATTTTTCTGCACTGCTGGCACACAGACAACGGTGATCGGTGAACTCGCAAAGGAGTGCGGAATACGGCTTTTAAGTATCGATGTAAAATGCAGGGACAGATTAAAGGCTGCATATCCGTTCTATTCCGAATATACGATTCCTGCAGGTACCTATAACGGTCAGACGGAAGATGTAAAAACACTGTCTGTACAGGCTGTGCTGTTAGCTGGTGACAGTTTATCCGCGGATACGGTAAAGGAGCTGACGGCACTTCTGTTTTCTCATGAACAGGATATCAGATATGCGACATCAATCGGACTAAAAGAGGATGAGCAGTCTGCGATCGGGGGAATCACGATCCCATTTCATAAGGGGGCGGCGGCATACTATGCAGAGTGCGGTATCGAGGTGCCGACAGAGTAGATACGGATCTGAATATCAGATACGGTTTGGAAATTAAGATTGAAAGGATAAATATGGAAGTTCAGTTGGATATGTATCAGACACTGGCAGCTTCAGTGCTGGTGCTGATGCTCGGTAGTTATTTAAAACAAAAAATACATGTTCTGGAAAAATTCTGTATCCCGGCACCGGTTGTCGGGGGACTGTTGTTTGCAATCGTCACCTGCATCTGTTACAGCAGCGGAATTATGGAGATTTCTTTTGATGATACATTAAGAGAAGTGTGTATGGTATTCTTCTTTACTTCGGTAGGATTTCAGGCAAATCTGAAAGTATTAAAGAGTGGAGGAAAGTCACTGGCAGTATTTTTAGGACTTGTCATTCTTCTGATCGTTTCACAGAATTTACTTGCGATCGGAACGTCACGTCTGCTTGGCATTGATTCGCTGATCGGTATGTGTACCGGTTCGATCCCAATGGTAGGCGGACATGGAACGGCGGGTGCGTTTGGCCCGGTTTTAGAGGATCTGAATGTGGAAGGTGCAACAACGATCTGTACGGCAGCAGCGACCTTTGGACTGATCGCCGGAAGTCTGATCGGTGGGCCGCTGGGGAAGCAGCTTATTGAGAAAAAGAACCTGCTTGATACGGTTGTGCCGGAGGATGACAGTCTTTTGGTGGAAGATGAGAAGAAACATGAGCGTCATACAAATATGTATGCATCGGCGGTATTCCAGCTTATTCTGGCAATCGGGCTTGGAACTGTTTTTTCCTGGCTTCTGACAAAAACAGGAATGACATTTCCGATTTATATCGGTGCAATGATCGCTGCGGCTCTGTTTCGGAATATCGGAGAGTACTCTGGTAAATTTGTGATCCATATGGGTGAGATCAATGATATCGGTGGTATTTCCCTGTCACTGTTTCTTGGAATGGCAATGATCACATTAAAACTCTGGCAGCTTGCATCACTTGCTCTGCCGCTTATCATATTGTTAGCAGTTCAGGCGATACTTATCTGTGTATTTGCAAAATTTGTAGTATTTTATGTGATGGGAAGAGACTATGATGCAGCAGTAATTGCAGCAGGAACCTGTGGATTTGGAATGGGAGCGACACCGAATGCTATGGCAAACATGCAGGTACTTTGTGAAAAATATGCCCCTTCCGTAAAGGCGTACCTGATTATTCCGCTGATCGGAAGTTTATTTGCAGATTTTATCAACAGTCTGGTCATCACATTTTTCATTAATATATTATAAATAGAAGAAACGGAGATGTTTATGTTTAAATTCAGAAAGAAAAGAGAGAAAGGTCACGAATATAATCTGACTTATGATAATCTTGCAGTCCCGGAGATCCATACACATGAGCCGGAAGAAGCAGAGGAAGAGGACAAAAAGCCGGGGATCACCTATGACAGTGTGGCAATCCCGGAGATTCATATCAGAAAAAAATAGCAGAAAGGTAATTTTAACAGATGGCAGTAAATAAAAATGGAATCGTAGTAATTGGTGCGGTATTTGTGGATATTAAAGGATTTCCGGAAGATATTTATATTCCGGACGGAAGAAATGCAGGAAGAATTGAATATATCCATGGAGGTGTCAGCCGTAATGTTGTGGAAGATATCGCTAATATCGAACTGCGGCCTACATTTCTGGGAATCGTGGATGATTCAGCACTTGGAAGTGAGGTCATTCACAAACTACAGAATCATAAAGTAAATACAGAATACATGCTGACGATTCCAAATGGAATGGGAACCTGGCTTGCGGTATTTGATCATCACGGAGATGTTGCCGGTTCGATCTCGCAGAGACCGAATCTGATGCCGATCCTTGATGTGCTGGAAAAATCAGGGAATGAGATTTTTGAAAATGCTGATTCCGTTGTGATTGAAGTGGATATGGATAAAGAGATCGTCAAAAAAGTCGTGAATTTGTGTGAAAAATTCAAAAAACCGCTTTACGGGGTTGTCAGCAATATGAGTATTGCGGCAGAGAGAAGAGATTTTCTGCGGAAATTTGACTGCTTTATCTGCAACCAGTTAGAGGCAGGAATGTTTTTTTCTGATGATTACAGTGAAAAGACACCGGAAGAACTTGCAGAGATCCTTGCAGGCTGTGTAAAACGTGCCAATATTCCTTCCATGGTCGTTACCATGGGCGGCAAGGGTGCAGTATATGCGGACAGGGAAGGTATTTATGGAGTGTGCCCGGCAAAAAAGGTACAGGTAAAAGATACGACAGGAGCGGGTGATGCGTTCTGCGCAGGTGTGGCAAGTGGACTGACATATCAGAAAACGTTGGAAGAAGCAGTAGAGATTGGAACACGTCTGGCTGCATCCGTGATCACATCATCCGAAAATGTCTGTCCGCGATTCCTCCCTGCGGAACTTGGAATTGATGCCTGAGGATAAAAAATCTTATAAATTAAGAACGTAGAATACCGAAAGGACGAGTTAAAGAGAATATAGAGCATTTCTATTTTAATGCCGTCAAATCTATGCTAAACTCATGGGCAGAAAGCAACGGTTTCAATAAGTGCCGGAGCATTACGAAAGATGAGGAGCAGAGTGATGGAGTTGGAAAGTGTATTTTTAGACAATCTTCCGGACACAGCAAATATGATCTTAAATATCCTGTGGGACAGAAATGAGGAAATGTGTACCGCTGAATTAACAGATGCAGTGAATGAAGTATATAACAGACGCTGGGAGAAGAACATGATACAGGAATTTATTAATCTGCTTATCCGGATGGACTATGTGGAGAAGAAGCGGCATGGACTTCGTGTATATTATGCTGCGTTAGGTGCAGATTATGAATTGTAAAAAAATTCTGAAAATTAATAAGAAATGATAAAATATCAAAAAAACAGATGGATAATACTTGACTTTGCTGATTTATAGTGCTATAACGTAACCGAAGCAAGGAAATAAAGTAAAAAGGATGAAAGATGATATGCAGAAAGGAAGCGTATAGTATGTCAGATAAGAATCCAAAACATCCATTAAAAAAGAAAAAGGTGGCAGCCAAGATCAATATTGCAGATCATGCCGCAGTAGAAGAGGCAAGAGAGACACATAAGTCAAAGAAACATGTATATTGATGAGTGGTTACAAAGTAGATGAGAGATACCCGGAGTCTTAAGATTCCGGGTATTTTTATGTAATAGCAAAATTCGTTGAAATACTCTATTATATAAAAAGCCCTCCGGGCAGGATTCTGCCTTTACAAATTAAAAAAGATATATTACGATAATTTCCGGCAGAAAGAGATCAGTGTGAAAATAAGATATTTCACACACAAGATTTGTGCTTACGCACAAACTTGATATGCGCAAAAGACAGCGCAAGAATGGAGATTTTTATGAAAGAATTACTTTATGGTATCGTGGAACTGCTCGCAAAGATACACAGTTATCTGCTTCGTTTAAACGATGCATATGAATACAATTTCAGCGACAAGGAACTGCATTTTTTGGTCATTGGAATTTTGGGAATGATGTTTATTTTTGTGGTGTATCCGGTTTTTAAATGGCTTGCAAAACACGATCATGTCATGGTGATCGCATGGATTTATGTTTTTACGCTGATCATCGTGATCACGTTTGCGATCGAGATCGGTCAGAAGGTAACGAACACCGGTAATATGGAGTTTGCAGATATTGTCTTTGGTGTAGTCGGGTTTATTGTGATGTTTTTTGTCTTTGCGATTATACGTGAGATTTACAAGGGAATCTTAAGTCTGATCCGTGATACGACACATCAGGATCAAAACCGCAGTAAAAAGAGACATCAGAGAGCATATGACGAATACGAAGAAGATGTCATGGATGAAGATCGCGAAGAATAAGATTTTTCACATGCAGAAATGAGGATTTTTATGAAGCAGATTTTAAAAAGAGTAGTGGAAACGCTCATCGTAATATTTGGAAACTGTATTTATGCGTTTGGAATTGCAATGTTTATTTTACCAAGCGGGCTTATCACAGGTGGAACGACAGGTATCGCATTGTTTGTCAATGATGTTTTTCACACACCGGTCACCGTGTTTGTGCTTGTGTTTAATACGATTATGTTTCTGATCGGTTTTTTTGCATTTGGATGGAAATTTGCGGCAAATACGGTCGTGAGTACGTTCAGTTACCCGATCGCACTCGAATTGATCACGAGACTGCTTGGTGGTTACCGTATCACAGATGATCTGATCCTTTGCACGGTCTTTGGAGGTATCTGTATCGGGGCAGCGATCGGACTTGTCATCAGAATGGGAGCTTCCACAGGAGGTATGGATATCCCGCCTTTGATCTTAAATAAGTATTTTAAGATCCCGGTTTCAAGTTCTGTTTATGTATTTGATATGCTGATCTTACTGCTTCAGGTATTTCACAGCAGTGGAGAGCAGGTGCTTTACGGTATCCTGCTTGTGATCGTATACAGTGCAGTACTGGATAAATGTCTGATGCTTGGTACTGCAAAAATGCAGATCAAGGTTGTCAGCAGCCATATTGATGAGATCCGCACGGCAGTGTTAAATGATATCGACCGCGGTGTGACGCTGTTAAACAGTGAGACCGGATTTTTAAGAAACAATACAATGATGCTTCTGACTGTGGTATCTATGCGTGAGCTTGCCAAAACGGAAAAACTGATCCATGAAGTAGACCCGGATGCCTTTGTGATTATCAATAAAGTCAGTGAAGTGTCCGGAAGAGGTTTTTCCAGTAAGAAGAGATATTTAAAACAGGAAAATACAGATTAGTGTGAAAAATATTTTTCACACGCAGGAATGAGGATTAGTATGACACTGCAGCAGTTAAAATACGCTTTGACGATCGCGGACTGTGGATCGATGAACGAGGCGGCAAAAACGTTATTTCTCTCCCAGCCGAGTCTGTCAGAGACGATCCGGGAATTAGAGACAGAGATCGGATTTGATCTTTTTGTGCGTTCTAACCGTGGAATTCTCGTGACACCGGAAGGGGAAGAGTTTTTAGGATATGCAAGACAGGTTACGGAGCAGTTTCATCTGCTTACTTCCCGCTATATTGATAAACAGGTTAAAGAAAAGTTCAGTGTATCCATGCAGCATTATACGTTTGCAGTCAAGGCATTCGTGGAGACGGTAAAACAGGCTGGAATGGAACGGTATGAATTTGCAGTCCATGAGACAACGACATATGATGTGCTTGAAAATGTAAAGAATTTTCGCAGTGAGATCGGAGTTTTATATCTGAATGATTTCAATGAAAAAGTCATGAATAAGATCATCAGGGAACATGGACTGGAATTTATCGAACTGTTTTCCTGTGATACTTATGTTTATCTCTGGTCGGGACATCCGCTGGCAAAAAAAGGAGAGATATCGATGGAGGAGCTGGATGCATATCCGTGTCTTTCTTTTGATCAGGGAGAGCATCATTCCCTTTATCTGGCGGAGGAAATGAAGAGCACTTATGATTACAAAAGACTCATCAAGGCAAATGACCGTGCCACGCTTTTAAATCTGATGATCGGGTTAAATGCCTATACGCTCTGTTCCGGAATTATCTGTGAAGAACTAAACGGCAGTGATTACATGGCGATCCCGTTAAAGGAAACGGAGAAAATGCGCATTGGCTACGTGAAGCGGAAAGGGGCAAAGGTCAGTCATATCGGGGAGATTTATATCGGAGAATTAAAAAAATACAGGGAAAATGTGATGTAATTAGTTATAGGTGAAACCTATAACCAACTCAAGGTTTCCAATATTAACACTTTCTGTAACTACCTGTTATAATAAGGACTATCAAATCAAGACAGAGCAGTAGGAGAAAGGAGAGATCAGATATGCGTACAGAAATTAAGACCTATACAGCAGGCAGAATGATGACAGGATCCATGTGCGGCATGATGTGTATGTGCTGTATGGGAAGATTTCGTGTGCGGAAGGATATCTGATTTTGTGCGTTGATAGAAAATGTAAAACAGATGTTTCCGCGAGGGAGCATCTGTTTTTTTGCCTTAATGCCAGATTTGTGATAAGATGGAGCGCGGAGCACACACAGGTGCTCACATAGGGCAGGAAGAAAGGAGAACATGTATGGCAGCAATTGAGGTCAGACATCTCTATAAAAAGTTTGAACAAAAGGGAGTGACCGTTGAGGCATTAAGTGATATCAATCTGACGGTGGAGCAGGGCGATATCTACGGAATCATCGGTATGTCGGGAGCTGGAAAAAGTACACTGGTACGATGCTTAAATTTCTTAGAGAAACCGACAGAAGGTCAGGTGCTGATCGAGGGTCAGGAATTAGGAGCATTGACAGAGAAGGAATTAAGAGGGCAGCGCAGCGATATTGCGATGATTTTTCAGAATTTTAACCTTCTGATGCAAAAGAGTGTACTTGACAATGTATGTTTCCCGATGCAGATCCAGGGAAAGAAAAAGAAAGAGGCGAGGGAAAGAGCGAGAGAACTGTTAAAAACGGTTGGCCTTTCCGAAAAAGAAAAAGCGTATCCGGCACAGCTTTCCGGAGGACAGAGACAGAGAGTTGCGATCGCAAGAGCACTTGCTTCGGATCCGAAGATCTTACTTTGTGATGAGGCAACCAGTGCCTTAGATCCACAGACAACCGCTTCCATTCTTTCACTTTTAAAGGAGATCAATGAAAAACTTGGCATCACGATCGTGATCATCACACATCAGATGTCAGTGATTCGTGAGATCTGCAGTCATGTGGCGATCATTGAACACGGTATCCTTGTGGAAGACGGACTGGTAGAGGATATTTTTTCCCATCCAAAATCAAAAGCTGCAAAAGAACTAATCCTAAGAGATCAGCCTGGCAATAACAATGCACCGTTAGCGGGTGCAGTTCAGGAGCGCATGCAGGGGGATAAAAAGATCAGGATCGTCTTTTCAGAGAATTCCGCATTTGAACCGGTCATTGCAAATATGATCTTACAGTTTAAAACGCCGGTAAATATTTTAAGGGCAGACACCAAGAATGTCGGTGGTGTTGCAAAGGGAGAGATGATCTTAGGGCTTCCGGAGGACAGACATTTACAGGTAGATATCGAGGAATATTTAAAAGAAAAAGGACTTGCAGTTGAGGAGGTGACCGAAGATGTGGAATGAGCAGATTATCATGATGCTGTTAGAGGGTATCAAAGACACACTTTATATGACATTGACATCTACGCTGATCGGTTATGTGATCGGACTTCCGATGGGAATCCTGTTAACGGTCACTGACAAAGATGGAATCCATCCGAATGCAGCAGTTTACAAGGTATTAGATGTCATTGCAAACCTGATCCGAAGCGTACCGTTTTTAATTTTACTGATCGTGCTGATTCCGTTTACGAGATTTCTGATCGGAAGAAGCTATGGACCGACGGCGACGATCGTTCCGCTTGTCATAGCAGCAGCACCATATATTGCACGAATGGTTGAATCTTCTTTAAAAGAAGTGGACGCAGGTGTCATTGAGGCAGCACGTTCCATGGGGGCTTCTAATTTTACGATTGTGACAAAAGTTATGTTAGTGGAAGCACGCACATCCCTGATCGTAGGGGCAACCATTTCACTTGGAACCATTTTAGGATATTCTGCAATGGCAGGAACTGTCGGTGGAGGCGGACTTGGAGATATCGCAATCCGCTATGGTTATACCAGATGGCAGACAGATATTATGATCGTAACCGTTATTTTACTGGTAATCTTATTCCAGATATTCCAGACGATCGGTATGAAACTTGCGAGCAATTTAGATCGCAGAAAATAAACGATAACAATGTTTTTTAACATTATTATAAATTTAGGAGGAAAACAAGGAGGAAAATCCTCTGCTCGCCAGAGGACTCGCATTTTGCTCCGCAAAACAAGGAGGAAAATCCTCTCCTCGCCAAAGGGCTCGGATTTTTCTTCGAAAAACAAGGAGGATTATATTATGAAGAAAAGAGTACTTACAACAATCTTAGCAGGCGTTTTAGCAGTATCTGCATTTGCAGGCTGCGGAAGCAGCAACACAGCAGATAATGCAGCGGCAGACAACAACGCAGCAGCAGAGACAGACAATACGGTAGCAGTTGCAGATACTACTGCAGCAGAGAGCGTAGCTGATACACAGACAACAGAGGGTGGCACGATCACAGTAGCAGCTTCTGCAACACCACATGCAGAGATCTTAGAGGAAGCAAAGAAAATCCTTGCAGATCAGGGCTGGGACTTAGAGATTACCATTTTTGATGACTATGTACTTCCAAACGAAGTAGTAGAGAGCGGTGAGTTCGATGCAAACTACTTCCAGCACATCCCGTACTTAGAGAACTTCAATACAGAGAAAGGTACACACCTTGTCAATGCTGGCGGTATCCATTATGAGCCATTCGGAATTTATCCGGGAACAAAGAAAGATCTCTCTGAGTTAGCAGATGGCGATACGATCGCAGTACCGAACGATACAACAAACGAGGCAAGAGCATTATTACTGTTACAGGACAACGGCATCATCACTTTAAAAGATGGCGCCGGTTTAGAGGCAACTGTCAACGACATCGCTGAGAACCCGCACAACGTAAAGATCGAAGAACTCGCAGCAGAGCAGGTAGCAAGAGTGGCACCGGAAGTTGCATTCGTTGTATTAAACGGTAACTATGCATTACAGGCAGGTTATTCCGTAGCACAGGATTCCTTAGCATATGAGACATCTGATTCTGAAGCAGCAAAAACTTATGTAAATGTTATCGCTGTAAAAGAAGGAAATCAGAACAACCCTGGCATCAAGGCACTTGTAAAAGTATTAAAATCTGATGATATCAAAAAATTTATCAACGATACTTATGATGGTGCGGTTATTCCATTTGAGGACTAATTGATTCCTAATCAGAAATGAATATAAAAAAGAGAAAGGACATGGCGGAGACGTCATGTTCTTTTTTTGTACCTTGTGGATGGCTTAGAATGTAATAAAATGAGTTGTCTGATAAATTGTGGTTTGTGGGTGACATGAGTTTCCCTGTGTAGGGTGGTTACGGGGGATTTTAGATTGGCAAATTGCA
>OGML01000621.1_pt1 | contig 36980 bp, 30 predicted proteins | sample 1572951 | NCBI WGS metagenome assembly OGML01 (sample SAMEA2581883, study PRJEB24529) | metagenome | biome: Human gut stool | place: China | collected 2011 | reverse complement strand
GGTCATCCGCACGCAGGAAGACAGGGGCGTGGTGCTTCTGCTGGATGACCGCTTTGCCCGCACCGAATACACCCGCCTGTTCCCCCGCCACTGGCACCAGCTCCAATACCTGCGCAGCACCACAGAACTGGAGCAGCAGCTTGCCGCCTTCTGGGCGCTGAACCAATAGAAAAAAGCCTGTCAGCGCAAAAACCGACAGGCTTTTTCTCATGCTCCGGACATTTTCCGGCTCTTACTTCTTTCTGGGCAGGGATCTGCGCAGTTCATCCCAGGCAGTCATCTCCACCAATGTGGTGGCGCGCAGGGCGGCAAACGCTTCATCCAGATACTGCATCTCGCTCACCGCGCGCATGGCGTGATCCGAAATACACCACTTCCCAACGACCGTCTGCGCCATCCAGTAGACCATCCGCTCGGTCTTTTTCCGCTGTTTGGTGCCCTCGCGGTAGCGGTCGGTGTTCTCCGCATCGTTCACGGGAACACCTGCCGCTTTCAGCATCTCACAGCACTCCCAGGCGGCATCCACGATCATCCTGCGCTGTTCCACTGTGGTGCGGGAAAGTTCCCCATCCACCGCATAGCAGGCATAGGCGCAGGGCAGGATAAAGGCGATGTGGCTCTTGAGCCACTCGTCCATATCACTGTAATAGGTCAGCTTGTAATGAGTCCCCTCAAAGGCAGCCTGCAGCCGCAGGCGGAATGCGCCGGACAGGGGTGCGGTTGCGCCGCCGACGGTCATTCCCATTCCCATGTGCACACTGACCAGCCGGTCATGCTCCCGGCGGCCCGCATTGTTCTGGAAGCCAAAGGCGATCTTATCCACCGGGCGCTGCATGGCCTGCAGCATCTCCTGCGCATAGGGATCATTGCCCACAAAGATGAAGTACTGGCTCCGGTTTGCTTTGAGGATGGGCAGCACATCGGCCAGCTGCCCGGCCTGCACCGTGACAAACACAAGGTCATACACATCCTCGGGGGCCAGCACATCTGTTGTCTGCATCCGATCCACCGTTGTTTTCCGCTGGAGCATGTGGCGGATGGTCAGGCCCTTCTGGTCAATGACTGCCTTCCACTCGCCCCGGGCCAGCAGGGTGACCACATTTTTCTTGTTCTGTGCCAGACTGTGGGCCAGCTGACAGCCCTGAACGCCTGCGCCGTACACCAAGATCCTCATAACGAGATCCCTCCTGTTTTGCATGATCAGCCCGGCCAGAAACACCGGGCTGTTACTTTTTCAGGAACGAGAAGAAGCCCTTTTTTTCATAGGGTCGGGTCTGCACGCCGGTCACGGTGTAGCCCGTTTCGGCAATGGCAGCCTTCAGCGCCTCCACATCCACCGGCTGCTCCGAGAGGATGACCGTCTCGCCCTTGGTGTGGGAAGAAGTCACCTTGTTCACCCGGGCGGTCTTGCGCACCACATCATTGATGTGGCTCTCGCACATACCGCACATCATACCATCGACCCTCAGGATCGTTTCTACCATTGTTGTTCCCTCCATACTGTATCTGCGGGCACCCCTGTCAAACTGCACAAGTCCAGCCCGCTGTTTTCGTCATTTTGTTAGTTTCAGCTAACTCATTGCAGAAACAAAAAGGCTCCTGCCCCGCACAGCACTGTTCTGCGGAACTTTGCCGATCTGTTTTCTTTTTTATCATACCATACCGGTGGGCAAATTTCAAGCTGCCCGCAAAACCGGCCGGGGGACTTTATCAAAGGGTCAGTTCATGGAAAACAGCGCTGCTTTCCAGCTCTTTCCATTGCATCGTGTTTCCTTCCAGGGTCATGTAGCTGTGGGGGCTGTTCTCCTTGGGGATGCTCACAGAACCCGGGTTCAGGTAAAGATTTCCCTGCCCGAACTCTGTCCAGGCCGGAACATGGGTATGCCCGTGCAGCAGCACATCTCCCGGGGCCAGCGGCGGCAGATTTTTTACATGATAGATATGCCCGTGGGTCGCATAAATGAGCCGCCGCCCCACCGGAAGCACCGCATAATCGGCCAGCACGGGGAATTCCAGCACCATCTGGTCCACCTCGGCATCACAGTTGCCCCGCACGCAGAGCAGCTTCTCCTTTTTCCCGTTCAGCAGGGGGATGACCTCCTTGGGGGCGTACTCCCGGGGCAGGTCGTTGCGGGGACCGTGGTAGAGCAGGTCGCCCAACAGGAACAGCCGGTCGGCTCTCTCCCGCTCAAAGGCCTCCAGCATTTTGCGGCAGTAGTAGGCCGAACCGTGCAGGTCCGACGCGATCATCCATTTCATGGCAGATCCTCCTTTTGTGCGTTCTGTTCTTATTTTACCGCCGCCGCGCCCCTTGTCAAGGGCAAGGGCCCGCTGTAAAAAGTCATACTTTTATTTTAAAAAGTCCTTGACAAGTATCCCTGTGATGTGGTATCTTTGAACCAATAAAATATCGTGTGGATTTTTACAGCATTCTGCAACTTTTCGCCACACAATGGTACAAAAGCCATTGTGTGGCTTTTGCTTTGCCTTCAAATCCAAATCTGACCCTCAGGAGCAATGAAAATGAACGATACTTTTATGAAAACCAGACCGGTGTTCCCGCTGCTGCTCTCCATGGCCCTGCCCAATGTCATCTCGATGCTGGTGAACAGCCTGTACAACATCGTGGACAGCCTCTTTGTGGCCCAGATCAGCGAGCAGGCCATGACGGCGCTTTCGCTGGTGTTTCCCATCCAGAACTTTGTCAATGCAGTGGCCATCGGCTTTGGCATCGGCATCAACGCCCAGATCGCGCTCTACCTCGGCGCAGGCGACCACGAAAACGCCAACCGGGCCGCCACCCACGGCATGATGTTTTCCCTGCTGCACGGCGTACTGGGCATGATCCTCTGCATTGCCATTATGCCCGGCTTCCTGCGCCGCTTCACTACCGATCCCACTCTGGTGGACATGGGCGTGACTTACTCCACCATCGTGTTCCTGTTCTCGCTGGTCAACATGGCAGACCTCGCCTTTGAGAAGATCTTTCAGTCCGTGGGCCGGATGAATGTTGCCATGGTGGCGCTGATCACCGGCTGCGTGACCAACATTGCCCTCGACCCCGTCCTCATCTTCGGCCTTGGGCCGGTGCCCGCCCTGGGCATTGCCGGTGCGGCCCTTGCCACCGGCATCGGGCAGGCTGTTTCCCTTGCGGTCTACCTCTATGTCTACTGCACCACCGAAGTCGCCGTCCGCTTCTCCCGCCGCTGCCTGCGGTTCGATGCCACCCTTGACGGCAAGCTCTATGCCATCGGTGTACCGGCCATCCTGAATCTGGCCCTGCCCAGCCTGCTGGTCACCTTCCTGAACGGCCTGCTGGCGGTCTACTCCCAGAGCTATGTGACGGTACTGGGCATCTACTACAAACTCCAGACCTTCCTCTACCTGCCGGCCAACGGCATCGTGCAGGGGATGCGCCCGCTGGTGGGCTACAACTACGGTGCCCGGGAGCATGGCCGCGTGTCCAGGCTCTACAACCTGACACTGGGCCTGAGCGCCGGGATCATGGCCATTGGCACCCTGCTCTGCCTGACCATTGCAGGCCCGCTGATGGGTCTGTTCACCTCTAACCCCGAGACCATCGCCATCGGCCAGACCGCCCTGCGGATCATCTGCCTGGGATTCATCGTCTCGGCAGTGTCTACCACCTCCTCCGGCGCACTGGAGGGTCTGGGCAAGGGCGTGCCCTCGCTGGTCATCTCCCTCTGCCGCTATATCATCTTCATCATGCCCATTGCGTGGGTGCTGTGCGGCCGCATGGGCCCTACCGGTGTCTGGCACGCCTTCTGGATCACAGAGGCCCTCTCTGCCGTGATCGCCTACGCGGTATATCACAAGGCAGTCCATCAGAAATAACCCTCTCTAACAAAAATTCCCGCTCGATGGAGCGGGAATTTTTTGTTATCATCTCTTCTTTTGTGGAAGGCTGCGCTCAGATCAGGCCCAGAGTTTTGAGCTCCCTTGCCACGCCGTCCTCCGTCACAGCCGGGCAGATGCGGTCGCAGAGCTTTTTCAGGTTGTCAGAGCCGTTGGCCATGCAGACGCTGATGCCTACCACATCGGTCATCTGCAGGTCATTGTCGCTGTCGCCAAAGCCGATGGTATCGGCCAGCGAACACCCCAGATCATCACAAATGGCTTTGATGCCCGTGCCCTTGTTGAACTTGCGGTTGATGAGCTCCCCGTTGACGATGGCTGACGGGTTATCCCCCAGCCGGGACTCGCAGAAGATGAACTGATCCTCGTACAGCTGCTTTGCCTCGGCAAGGCAGGCCTCATTGGGGGCGATGAACACCACCTTGTAAACCGGCTCCCCGTGGTATTCCTCAATAGGCCGGATGGTCAAGCCATACTCCATCGTTTTGCGCCAGCGCTCGGCCTCGCTGTTCAGCTGCCCCGGCTTGCGGGGAAACAAATGGGCGAACCGCTCGATCATCCTGATGCCGCCGTAAGTATCATCCCGGGCTTCCAGCGTGCACTCGGCACCGGCGCGCCCCAGCACCTCCCGCAGGCCCTCGACCTGCGCAGGCTCCATGGGAAGATCCACGAGAATTTTCCCATCACAGCCTACATAGCCGCCTGCAGAGCAGACAAAGCCATCGAAACCGTAGGCAAGCAGCGGTTTCGTCATGCGCAGGTTGCGGCCGGTGCACAGAAACACCTTGTGGCCGTTGGCCCGGGCCTGCCGGATGGCCTCCACGGCACTGGCCGGAACGGTCATCTCACCGGGCGGCAGCAAAGTACCGTCAATATCCAGAAAAATCAGTTTTTGCTTCATAGTTCCCTCACTCTTTCACTGCCAGTTCATGGTAAAGCCGCGAATCAGCAGACCCACGGCCAGGATCGCCAGCAGTACCAGCAGAACGGTGCGGTTGGCCTGTTTCTGCTTCTGCCTGGCCCGGGCACGGCTGTTCCGGCTGCTGCCCTGCTTCCGGTTCTGGGGTCTGCTGCCGGAACTGCGGCCGCTCGTGTTCTGCTTTGCGCTGCTGCGGCGGGAAGCACTGCCGGAAGAGGCATCCCGAACAGCAGTGAATTGATTACCGGAGAAAGGACCGCAGTCAGCAATCCTACCTTCCAGCCGAATTTGTATGCACCGATTAAGGTGAAGAAATAGATGGGCAACCATGTGATACCGCCTTGCGGTATAAGGTGGAAAAGCTGGGGCAGTGCCATATTGCCTGCAATGAACAATGCGGCCATTAAGTAAGTTCTTGCATTGCTGTAATCCAGCGAATAGAGTTTTACAGTTTTTGTTTCCATGTTCTTATTGTTTATAAAATAATCTTATTCATTTATCGGGTAAATTGTATTGGTCTGTCGGATAATCTTTATCGGCTAATCAAACAATCTGTTTTATACTCACAAAGTTATAACTATTATTTCAAACCAATACGGTCTTGACAACAGTAATGCCTGATTTTGTCAGAAATTGATATTCACTCCGCCCATAACGGTTGCCTTAGGCATCGGAAAGCCGTCGTTTATTTCGTAGCGTTGCGCCAGCAGGTTTTCCCCTCGTACAAAGACATCGGCATATCGGCATACACGATAATTGGCACGCAGGTTCCAGAGAACAAAACTTTCTTTCTTCTCCTTGCCTTTGCTTACGTTGGTATAGAGGTCTTTTATATATTGCACTCCGGTTGACACTCCCCAGCGGCCTCGCGTAAAGTCAACGCCTGCATAGAGTTTATGTCCGGGAGCGGCAATCACCGGATTCTCCATGTGCAGCCAACTGTAATTGGCATTTGCCTGCCAGTGCGGGGTAATGCGGTAACCGATATTGGCTTCAATGCCCCGGTTTTCAATCTTGCCGGTATTTACGTTCTTGGGCTTGCCGTCCGTAGGAACGGTCATAATCATATTGTCACCGTCGATGTAGTAGAGGTTTATGCCGTAAGACAAAGCGCCGTCCAACACCCGTTGCGAGAAAGACAACTCGTAGCTCATCAGGCTTTCCGCCATTAAATCCGGATTCTGTGGCGGAAACATGTACATCTCACGGATGGTGGGGTTACGGAATCCCTTGCTCACCATTGCTTTCACTTCCATCTGTCGGGGCAAGTGGAACGAAAGGCCGCCCTGCGGAATCCATTCCGTGTCTACGTGCGAATGGTGGTCTACACGGATGCCCGCATCCAGAGAGAGCCATTCGCCGAGGTCTTGACGGAAGTCTACATATCCGGCAAATTCATCCATTTGCTTGTCTACACCCGGAACACGTTCGCCGGTAGACACCATGCGGTTCCATGATTCGCCGCCGAAGTGCTGATAGTCGAAACCTGCGGTCAGACGGTTACCGGCGAAAAGCGTTACGCTCTGATACCACGACACGCCCAGCATGCGGTCTTTGGAGTTGAAATGGGATTCCTGCGGCGTACCGCCGGGATGATAGCCGTCATTGATTTTATGGCGTCCCCAGTTATAGAAGAAACTCAAGGCGCCGGAACTCTTTTCATAACGGTTTTCGAGAGCGAGCGAAGTCATGCCGCGCGTGATGCGGGAGTCATTGTCTATGTACGGATTACCGGCCTCGCCCGGATTGGAGGCCTTGAACTGCGTGATGTTTACATCGCCCCACAGTTTCCAGGAATCGTTGAAGTCATATCCCAGCTTGGCATAGCCGCCGTATTGCTCAAACTCCATATTGTCGCGATGCCCGTCGGTACGGTTGTAAGAGCCGGTGACAACACTGCTGAAACGCCCTTTCCTGATGCGGTTGGAAACTTCCGTCTGCAATGTGTTGTAGGAGCCGTAGCCGATTTGTGCATGGGGCTTAACCCCGTCTTCCTGCATCTTGCGGGTTACGATATTGATAACGCCACCCATGGCGTTGGAACCATACAGCACCGAGGCAGGGCCGCGAAGCACTTCCACCCGGTCGGTCAGCATGGTCTGATAGGCATCGGCAATGGGATGTCCCATTAATCCCATATATTGGGGATGGCCGTCAATCAGCACCAGCAAACCAGCCGTAGGACTGCCGCCGATGCCGCGCAGGTTCATTCCGCCTGCCGCTCCCGTGGACACGCCGTATCCCATGATGCCACGGCTTGTAGCGAACAGTCCGGGCACTTGCTCTGTCAGTGCGGGCAGTACGGATGGTTGGAAACGTTGCTCCAACACCTTGCGGTTCACTACGGAGATGGTCATCGGCAGATGCCGTATATCCGTTTCGTTTCTTGTTCCGGTTACTACCACTTCATCTATAGTCAGGTTCCGGGCAATGCGCGCGCTGTCCTTTGCAGCCTGCGCAAATCCCGCCATTGTCCAAAGGCCGGCTATCGAAAGGAGTAATATGTTTTTTTTCTTCATTCGTATCGCTTTCCTCATTATTTGCTCCGCCAAAGATAGGGCGTATTTTCTTTTTCCGTTTGTATTATAATCTCTCTTGTTTGAGATTTTCTACAAACCGGTCTATTTCCTGTAACTTTTTGGGTATATCGATGCTTTGAGGACAGTGCGGGTTGCATTGGTCGCATCCTGTACAATGGCTTGCCTGGCGGAGCTTCGGTACGCTGCGGTCATAACCGATGAGGAAGGCGCGGCGGGCCTCGCGATAGTTCTCATCCCGGCTGCTTTTGGGTATATTGCCTTCGTTGACGCAGCGGTTGTAATGCAGCAGAATGGCGGGAATGTCCAGTCCGTAGGGACAAGGCATGCAATACTTGCAGTCGTTGCACGGGATGATAGGATAGGTAAGCATTACCTGCGCCGTATCTTCCAGCAGAGCCAGTTCTTCTTCCGTGCAAGGGTCGAGGGGGGAATAGGTGCGGAGATTGTCCTGCAGATGTTCCATATACGTCATGCCGCTCAGTACCGTCAGTACCTTGGGGAAGCTCCCGGCAAAGCGGAATGCCCAGGAAGCCACACTCTCTTGCGGGCGATGTTGTTTCAGGCGTGCCACCAAGTGGTCGTTCAGTCTGGATAGCCGTCCTCCCAGCAGCGGTTCCATGATAATGGCGGGTTTAACGAGTTCGCCATACAGATATTCGGCATTGACATTATTGCCCGAAGCATGCCGCCAGTCGGCATAATTGAGTTGGATTTGCACGAAATCCCAGTGTATGCGGTCGTGCATGGCCAGTATTTCATCAAACACGTCCGTTGTTCCGTGAAACGAAAATCCCAGGTTCCGGATACGCCCGGCCTTGCGTTCTTCCATCAGAAAATCAATCATACCGTTGTCGATGTACCGTGCCCGGAATGTCTTGATGCCGCCATTGCCGACGGAGTGCAACAGATAATAATCGATGTAGTCCACTTGCAGGTCCTCGAACGATTTCCGATACATGGCGATTGAATTCTCGCGGGTGTAATTGGAAAAGTTGGACAGTTTGGTGGCTATCAGGAACTTTTCACGCGGATGGCGTTTCAGTGCTATTCCCGTTGACTTCTCCGACCAACCCTGCACATACACGGGCGATGTGTCGAAATAGTTCACGCCGTGGGCGATGGCATAGTCAATCAGTTCGTTGACGGCTTCCTGGTCTACCTCATCTCCGTTTCCGTCAGCACGCTTCCGGGTAGGCCAGCGCATGCAGCCGTAGCCCAATAAGGATACCCGGTCGCCCGTGGTGGGATTGGTACGGTACACCATCTTATCGGTAGGAATTTCACCCAAAGCGGCCGATTCGCTGTCCGAACGGTTGTTCTTGCCGGAGCAGCCATACAGTGCGGCTGCCGATGCAAACGTCCCTGCGCCGGCAAGCTTGAAGAAGTCCCGGCGGTTTATCTTGCTGTTATTCTTATTCTTCTTCTCTTCCATAGTTACTCGTATTTATTCTTCTCGGTACTGTCTGTTGTTCAGAACGTATCGAAGATTTTCCTTTATCGTTTTGTCATCTGATTCTCACACCGTTCTGTGCATGATATGTCCTTCCACATAGATTGCGCTGAACGGGCGTGCCGGACACAGGTTCTCACATGCGCCGCAGCCGATGCAGCGTTCGGTATTGACAACGGGTATTTGGGGGGATTGCGGATTTCCGGAGTCCGAAGCCACCATTTGTATGGCGCCGACCGGGCAGTGGCGGGCGCAGTTGCCGCACTCCACCTTATCGGTGATGCAGATGCAATTCTCCTTTATCCATACGGCATGACCTATCTGGATGGCCGATTTGTCGGCTTTCGTTATCGGCCGGATAGCACCTGCCGGACAAACTTCCGAACACTTGGTACATTCGGGACGGCAGTAGCCGCGCTCGTAGGACATTTCCGGCTGCATCAGCCGTGTCAGGTCGGAAGAGGGGCGCAGCACCTGGTTGGAACACACCGCAACACATAGCTGGCAAGCCGTACAGTGTTGTACAAAATTGCGTGCGCTCAACGACCCCGGAGGAGTAATGGCGGCGGCACGTGCGGGTATCTTCTTGTCTTCGATGGCGGCCAGTCCGCCGTCTACTTTCTTCTCTTGCGCCTTTAGAGCGGCGGTAGTGGCCAATACTGCCGTTGCCGAGAGGAATGCGCGCCGGGTATCATCTGCCGGTCCGGTAGAAGTTGTTGTACATTGAGTCTGATTCCGGGCGGATATTTTCGCAGCATCCGCTTTATGACGGCGGCGGGTGTAGGTGATGGCTCCCTGTCTGCATTTATCCAGGCAGTCCATGCACGCCACGCAACGGCTGTAATCAATTTCGTGGGTTTTGGAGTTGATGCACGATGCCTTGCAGTTGCGTGCGCAAAGTCCGCAGCCGTTGCACTTCTCGGTATCTATGACCGGTTTGAAAAGAGAATACCCGGACAGGAAACCGAGCACCGTACCTACTGGACAAATCGTGTTGCAGTACGTACGGCCGCCTCGCCATGCCAATATGATGAGCACGACAAAAGTAAGGGACGCTATGATGAACGTAGGCAGGCTTTTCATCCACACCTCTGTTTCATAGAAAGCGTAGCTGTCCGCCCGTTCCGCCAGGTATGCCAGCAGGTTATTGCCCCACTGATAGACGGGAGCGAAGAGATTGGAAGCGATGCGTCCGTAAGAGCTGTACGGTTCGAGCAGTGAGGCGACTGCATGAAAGCGCACGCCCGCAACGAAGGCCACGGCAAACACTGCCAACATTGCGTAGCGCAGCCATTTCCTGGCGGGAGAATAGCGGAAACGGTTTTTCTTCCGCTTGCCTGCAAACCGGGAAATGACATCCTGAAATACGCCGAGCGGGCAGATAACGGAGCAATAGACGCGTCCGAACAGCAGGGTCAATGCAACAAGCAGCAGTACCACGCCTGCATTCAGTGCGAGCAGTGCGGGGAGGAACTGTATTTTCGCCATCCAGCCCATCCAGCCGTGCAGCGTTCCGGTGAAATCGAGAAACAGGAGCGTGACGAGTGCAAAGAATACAATTGCAAGTGTCAGTCTGATAGTACGTAACATAGTCATAATAGTTTTATCATTGCAAAAATAAGGAGTTTATAATTAGTTTGTGTATATGGATTACGTTTGTTTTTACCGATTTTACAGAAAAAAGCTTATTTCTTGTTCAATTCCTGTTTCTTTCAGAAAATCCCGGTCGTGTGAGACTGCAAGTACGGTACCTTGATAGTTACGTATCGTAGCTGTGATGATTTCAATACTTTCGATGTCCAGATTATTGGTGGGCTCGTCCAGCAGTAGGGTGTCCGGTTCTTTCAGTTCCATGCCGGCAAGGAACAGGCGTGTTTTCTCTCCGCCGCTAAGCCCCTCTAATGGGCGTAAAAGAGAGATACCGTTCAAATGCCAGGCGTGGAGAACGGCTTGGGTACGCTCTTCGATATTCCAGTCGTTGTCGAGCCGGGCAAAGTGTTCTTCCGCTGTATCACCGTTCAGAATGGCATGGAGTGCAGTTAGGCATCAGGGTGGATTTTCCGCAACCGTTATTGCCTGTCAGCGCGGTCTTTTCTCCGGAATTGATAATCAGATTGAGGTTGGAAAACAAAACTTCCTTATCGGTATGGGTATAGCTAAGGTCTTTAATAATGATACTCATAAATTTACTGTGTTTAGGGTAGATAACATAGGTGTCTGTACGACACACTTTCAACTCTTGTAAGGCTGTGGGGAACAGACAAACACAGTAAAGGCTAAACATTTTCCTTTTGAGTGATGCTCAGCGTTCTGATATGAAAAGCATATATAAAGCGATGTTTACCGAAATGTGCTGTCTTTATTTGGATATTCTCATTGGTGGTGGTATTTGTTGGTTAGCGGTTGCAAAGGTAGGTATTTATTTTATAACATGGAAGACGCATCGAACGAAAGCGGCAGCAATGCGCCCACACTTCTCAATTCATAAATGCCTTTTTCGCCGGACAGCAGTATGCGCATGGGACGTTTGAAACGTTTTTCCGTTTCGAGCATTACCTGCCGGCAGGCGCCGCACGGGGGAATCGGTTCTTCCAGGAACTCGCCGCGTTCGTTGCGGGCGGCTATGGCAAGTGTCTCCACAGCCTGGTCGGGATATTGGGAGTTGGCATAGAACAAAGTGGTGCGTTCCGCGCAAAGCCCCGACGGATAGGCTGCATTCTCCTGATTGGTTCCGGTAACGATGATATTGTTTGCCAGCCGGGCGGCTGCGCCCACCGAGAAGTGCGAATAGGGGGCATAACTGCGGTAAGTTGCCTGCCGGGCGGCATCCAGAAGCTCGCGGTCGGCGGCATTCAGTTCTTCATATTCGTATATCTTGATGGCAATCTGTATGTTCAGGTCCTTCATAGAATAATGGTTTATTGTAATTAATGTTACAAAGATAGGAAAGAGATTGGTTTTTTCAATTCTTTTGCAGACTTTTGTGTCAAATTCAACACTCGAAGCATGAAACCTATATTCAGACTGACTGCTATCATAGCACTTCTCCTTATTTGCGTGGCTGTGCAGGCACAACGCAGAAATTCCCGTTACAACGAATATATCAAACAATATGCCCCGCTTGCCGTGGAGCAGATGAAGGAACATAAGATACCCGCCAGCATCACACTGGCACAAGGCCTGCTGGAGAGCGGTGCGGGACAAAGCGCACTGGCACGCAAGAGCAACAACCACTTTGGCATAAAGTGCCATAGCGACTGGCGCGGGCGGAGAGTGTACCACGACGATGATGCCAAAGGAGAGTGCTTCCGCGCCTATCGCCATCCGAAGGACTCCTACGAGGATCACTCGCTCTTCCTGAAACGCGGCGCACGCTATGCTTTCCTGTTTAAGTTGAAGATTACCGACTACAAAGGCTGGGCGCGCGGCCTGAAAAAAGCGGGATACGCCACAGACCCTTCCTATGCCAACCGCCTGATAACCATTATCGAGGACTACGACCTGTATAAGTACGACAGCCGTGGCATGAGCAAGCGCGAGGCCCGCAAGTGGGAGAAAGAACTGAAGAAGAAACCCTGGCTTGCCAACCCGCATCAGGTGTATATTGCCAACGACATTGCCTACGTTGTGGCCCGCGACGGCGATACTTTCCAGTTCCTGGGCAAAGAGTTCGACATCAGTTGGCGCAAACTGGTGAAGTATAACGACCTGCATAAAGAGTACACCTTAGAGGCAGGCGACATCATCTATCTGAAAGACAAGCGTAAGAAAGCCGCCAAACCTCATACCGTTTATATTGTAAAAGACGGCGATTCCATGCATTCCATTTCGCAGAAGTATGGCATCCGCCTGAAGAATCTGTATAAGATGAACCGCAAGGATGCGGAATATGTGCCCGAAGTAGGGGACAGACTGCGCCTGAGATAACGTTCAGGGAATATTATCGTAAGTTCTTGATAATCATAAGAAAGGATGTACCTGGAAATACCTCGGCTTGGTACGCGGAGTACCAACCGTTGGTATCTCTCGTACCACAGTGCGGTATTCGTAGTACCACAGTGTGGTACATGCCGTACCAACGCGTGGCATGACAAATACCAAAGGGGGAAACGGACGCTGAGGTGAGGAGTTTTCCCCGTTATCTCCTGTCGTTTATATTTCTTCCGCCGTACCATTGTGCTTTCTCTTCCGTCTGTTTCTTCTTTTCGTACAGTGCAGCTATCCGAAAATGTACAGAGTGTCCGAAAACGGACACTCTTCTTTTTGCCTTAACGCTTGTTTTCAATGATTTATGTTTTTGGCACGGATTTGGCAAGTATAAGGGCGAAGAATCGCAGGCTGTCCGTTTACGCAACAGGACGGCAGCAACGTAAAACGGTAAATAAAGACAGAAAATATGGATAGAGAGATTCCGAAAGAAGTTCGTAACAAAGAGCGTAACAAGAAAATCATTCGTTATGGCGGCATGGGCGCTGCGGGTATCGTTGTTATCAGTGTGCTCATCTCATTGATGCGCACGGGGGTGAAGGAGAAGGACATCGTATTCTCCCAGGTAAGTACAGGCACGATTGAAGTCAGCGTAAGCGCTTCCGGCAAGGTGGTTCCTGCCTTTGAGGAGATTATCAACTCGCCCATCAACACCCGTATTCTGGAAGTATATAAGAAAGGTGGCGACAGCGTGGATATAGGCACGCCCATCCTGAAGCTGGACTTACAGAGCGCCGAAACCGACTACAAGCAGAAACTCGACGAGGAGCAGATGCGCAGCTACAAGCTGAAGCAGCTCAAGCTTGAGAATATGACCAAGCTGAACGACCTGGAGATGAAGATAAAAGTCTCCGCCATGCAACTGAACCGCAAAAAGGTGGAGTTGCGCAACGAGCAATACCTCGACAGCCTCGGTTCGGGTACTACCGACAAAGTGCGTCAGGCAGAGTTGAGTTATAACGTGGCGGAGCTGGAATACGAACAGTTGAAGCAGCAGTACGCCAACGAGAAGGAAGTGCTGGATGCCGAATATCAGGTACAGGAGCTGGACTTCAGCATCTTCAGAAAAACGCTTGCCGAAACGAAACGCACGCTGGACGATGCGCAGGTCCGCTCGCCCCGCAAGGCAATCCTCACTTACATAAACAACCAGATCGGTGCGCAGGTGGCGGAAGGTTCGCAGATTGCCGTCATCTCCGATTTGAGCCACTTCAAGGTAGAGGGCGAGATAGCCGACACGTACGGCGACCGTGTTGCCGCCGGCGGCAAGGCGATAGTCAAGATAGGCAGCGAGAAGCTGGAAGGTACGGTGAGCAGCGTCACTCCTTTGTCTAAGAATGGTGTTATTTCCTTCACCGTACAGTTGAACGAGGACAACAACCGCCGTCTGCGCTCCGGCCTGAAGACGGACGTATATGTGATGAACGCCGTGAAAGAGGACGTGATGCGCATAGCCAACGCCTCTTACTACGTGGGTCGCGGGGAGTACGAACTGTTTGTACGCAATTCCGACAAGGAGATTGTGAAGCGCAAAGTGCAGTTGGGCGATTCCAACTTTGAGTTTGTGGAAGTTATTGGCGGCTTGCAACCGGGCGATGAGGTGGTGGTGAGCGACATGAGCCAATATAAGAACAAGAATAAGCTGAAACTGAAATAACAATTAAATACCTATCATTATGATTAAGTTAACTGGCATCAACAAGATTTATCGTACCAACGAGATTGAAACCGTAGCGTTGGAGAATGTGAACCTCGAAGTGAACAAGGGGGAATTCCTCAGTATCATGGGACCTTCCGGTTGCGGTAAATCTACTTTGCTGAATATTATGGGTTTGCTGGATGCGCCTACCGGCGGCACGATTGAAATAGCCGGTACCAAGGTGGACGGTATGAAGGACAAGGAACTGGCGGCTTTCCGTAACCGGAAGCTGGGCTTTGTGTTCCAGTCTTTCCATTTGATTAACTCGCTGAATGTGCTGGACAACGTGGAGCTGCCTTTGCTGTACAGAAAGGTATCGGCCAAAGAACGCCGCCGCCTGGCAGAGGAAGTGTTGCAGAAAGTAGGCCTGAGCCACCGCATGCGCCACATGCCTACACAGCTCTCCGGCGGTCAGTGCCAGCGTGTTGCCATCGCACGCGCCATTATCGGCAATCCGGAGATAATCCTCGCCGATGAGCCTACCGGTAACCTGGACTCCAAAATGGGAGCGGAAGTGATGGAGTTGCTGCATCGACTGAACAAGGAAGACGGGCGCACCATCGTAATGGTAACCCACAATGAAGAGCAAGCCAGACAGACCTCAAGGACAATCCGCTTCTTCGACGGCCGTCAAGTAGAATAACCCCCATAATCCATAACTTATAACTCATAACTCAAAAATGCAGACCATTCGCCAAGCTTTTATACTTTTACGGCAGAACCCGTTGCTGAGTACCATATTCATATTGGGTACGGCATTTGCCATTACCATGATTATGGCGATTGTGATTACCTGGCAGATGAAATATGCCGACATCGAGCCGGAAGTGAACCGTAACCGCTCTCTCTACATAAGCAAGATGCATTTGCAGGGTAAGGAAAACAAGAACTGGAATAATTATACAGCCTGTTCGCCGGCTTTCATGAAGAACTGTGTGCAGCCGTTGCCCGAAGTAGAGGCCTGTACGGCATTTGTTCCGGCAACGGTCGCCCTGGTTTCCATGCCCGACGGCACTAATGCGGTGAAAGTGGATGCTATGGAAACCGACCCGGGATTCTGGAAAGTGTTCCGGATGCAGTTTGTCGCAGGACGGGGATTCGACGATTCCGACCGGGGCGGCGATGTGTCCGCCATTGTCGTGGCTGCTTCTGTGGCGCGGAAACTGTTCGGCACTACGGATGCGGTGGGCAAGACGGTGCTGCTGAACCGTAACGAAGCGCGTATCTGCGGGGTGGTAAAGGATGTTTCGGTCATTGCGAAGGATGCTTATGCGCAAGTGTGGCGCATGTATCCCGCCAAGTTGCAGGATGCCACTTCCATCTGGAGTTATGCCCAATCGCATACGGTGGTGGCGCTGGCACGTTCTTCCGAAGATATTCCGGCCATCAGGCAAGGAATAGCGAAGCGGGTGAAGGACATCAATGCCGTACAGACCGAAGTGCTGATGGACATCATGGAACAGCCCGATGAAATCGTGACGCATGTCAACCATGTGTGGGCCAACGTGGGGCCGGATTTGCGGATGTTGTACATACAGTATGCTCTGGCATTGCTCATTGTTCTTTTAGTGCCGTCGCTCAATCTGTGCGGCCTGAGCAATAGCCGTATGCAGCAGCGCATCAGCGAACTGGGCGTGCGTAAGGCATTCGGAGCAACGCGCGGCGTACTGATAAGGCAGATATTGAATGAAAACCTCGTACTGACCCTGATTGGCGGAGCGGTGGGGCTGGTGTTCAGTTATCTGGCCGTGTACGGCATGCGTACGTGGCTGTTCACCAACAATCAGAACACCGGCACTTCCGGCGAGTTCGACCTGAGCATGTCGGTACTGTTCAGCCCTACGGTGTTCTGTCTGGCATTCCTTTTCTGTCTGGTCATCAACCTGCTGAGCGCAGGCCTGCCTACATGGCTTGCCGCACGGCACACAATTGTGGATTCTTTGAACGATAAATAAAGCGAGATTGATTATGAAATTCATAGTACATAACTTACGTATGATTCGGGCGCGTCTCCGCAGTAACGGATGGGTGCTTGCAGAATTGTTTCTGGTATTTATCGTGATGTGGTTTCTCTGCGATTCGCTGGGATGCCTGAAGTATACGTTCTATCGCCCGTTGGGCTATAACATAGACCATGTGTACCAGCTTTCAATGATTAAGGGCGGTGAAAGCCGGGACAGCAGCATGACGAGTGCGGACAAATACCTGGGCATCCTGCAGAAGCTCGAAAGGGAGCCTGCGGTTGAAGTGGCCGCCCTGTCGTATTGGAGCCTGCCGATGAGCGGCAATAATTCCTATAACTCGCTGGCTGTGCAGGATACCATCGGTTGTGCGGTGCGTATAATAAACGCTACCGGAGGATATACGCGGGTATTTCGCATGAAGGAAGATGCCGGACGTCCGTTTGCGGCAATGCCTGTGGGGAATGATGTCACGTCCGGCAATTATGTGATGCTGAGCGAGGGTACGGCCGACTATTATAAGGAAAGGGTGCCCGGCTTCTCTTTGGATACTCCCTTGAGCTGGTACGGAGATACCGCGAATGTGGTAACGCAGTGCGGCATGATCGGCAGTTTCCGTTCCTATCGCTATGGGGCCGATGCAAAGTGGGCTTTCCGGAGAATTGACGAGAATGTGATACGGACCGAATTACAGGATTATGAAGCGCAGATTGTTTTCCGTGTGAAGGAAAACATGGATTCTTCCGATTACCGGAGCAAGTTCCTGAAAGAGATAGCCCCGCATCTGGACACCGACAATATGTTCATTGCCGATGTAGCTCCTTACACGGAGCAGCAATATCAGTTTGAAGTGATGAAAGGCGATGTGGACAAGGTGAATACGCAAACGGTTGTGGTGGTATTCCTGTTGGTGAATGTGTTCCTGGGGCTGATAGGCACTTTCTGGTTCCGCACCCGTAGGCGCCGCAATGAAATAGCTTTGCGGCTTGCCATGGGCAGCACGAAGAAGCAGATATTCTGCCTGCTCATGGGGGAGGGATTGCTGTTGCTGACTCTTGTTACGCTGCCCGCCATGATTGTCTGTTATAACGTGGGCATTGCCGAATTTACAATGGGACATACGGAACTGATTACCACCTGGCCGGTGAAATGGAGCTTCCTGCGTTTCCTGCTGGGCTCGTTGGGTGCATGGCTGCTGATAGCGCTGATGGTGGTGATTGGAATATGGTTTCCGGCACGGCAGGCTATCAAGATACAGCCGGCAGAGGCATTGCACGAAGAATAGAATGTGAAACAAAATAAAAAAGAAGAAATATGAGAACTGATGTAGCAGGTGTTATCATTGCATTGGTATTGGCCTTTGCAGGTATGCTGAGTGTTTGTGCACAAGATGCAAAAGTAAGTGAGGTACGTAAAGTGGATGCTTTCTCGTCCATTGAGATAACCTCTGTGGGGACAATTCATTTTACACAAAGTGACACTTATTCTTTCAGGATTGAAGGCAGGGAGAGGTACGTGAAGAATACGCAGACCACAGTGAAGGACGGCCGTCTGCTGATAGGTTTCAAGGACGGGAAAAACAAGCGCAGGAGCAATCAGAAGGATGGCGTGACTATCTGGATTTCGGCTCCCGACTTGAAGGAGGTGGAGTTTACCGGTGTAGGCGAATTCAAATGTGAGAAGCCCTTGAAGCTCGATGCCGTGTCATTCGAGATAAAAGGTGTGGGTGAAGTGAATGTCTCCGACTTGACGTGCAACGAACTGAAAGTTGCCTTGCGCGGAGTAGGCAGCGCCGATATTCATGTAACCTGCGACTATTTGTCCGCCAAAATGGGTGGTGTGGGCGATGTCACTTTGAGCGGAACCGCCGGACGTGCCGATATTTCCAAAGGAGGCATAGGAGGAGTAAATACAGATAACTTGAAAATAGGCCGTTAAGATGATAAAGCAATACTTTGCACAAGCCTGGGCGCAGTTGCGGCAGCAGCCGGTGATGAGCGCCGTCAGCATAGCCGGTACTGCGCTTGCCATATTCCTTATTATGCTGGTGGTAATGATGCAGCAGGTAAAGGTGGCTCCTTTTGCGCCCGAAAGCAATCGCGACCGCTTTCTGCACGTTAAGTCAATGAGCATCTCCAACTCGAATTGGGGAGACGGTACAAGCAACGGACCGATGAGTGTACAGACAGCCCGTGAATGTTTTCAGTCGTTGAAGACGCCGGAAGCGGTCACTATCTATACCATTTTCCCCGTATCCACTCCGGTGTCTTTGCCGGGTAAACCGGCGGTCAGTGTGGATTTACGGCAGACGGACGACATCTTCTGGCACGTATTCGACTTTTCCTTTATCAATGGAAAGCCCTATGATAAAGCCGTATTCGATGCCGGACAGCCGGTTGCCGTACTTACGGAGAGTGTAGCGCGCAGCCTCTTCGGAACGACTGATGTTGCAGGGCGTGAGTTTCTCCTCAGCCATGCGCCCTATCGCGTAGCCGGTGTCGTGAAGGATGTGTCTACACTGGCGGATTGTACTTACGGACAGGTATGGGTTCCGTATACCTCAACGGGCATGGATAATGAAACATGGAACGACCGGCACATGGGAATGATGAGTTGTACGATGCTGGCGCACAGTCGGGATGATTTTCCCGCTATCCGCCAGGAAGCGGAACGTCGTAAATCAGAGTATAATACGCTTATCGGAGAGAACGGCTGGAAGCTGATTTACCGTAACCGCCCTTACGACCAGGAAAAGAATTCCATCGCTTTCGGTGCCAATATCGAACCGGATGTGAATGCGGCGCGCCGTCAGCGGATTATCATCTTCGTCATTCTGCTGATAGTGCCTGCCATCAATCTTTCGAGCATGACACAGAGCCGCTTGCGTCAGCGGGTATCGGAAATCGGAGTGCGCCGTGCTTTCGGCAGTACACGGATGGAGCTGATTGGGCAGATTGTGGCGGAGAATCTGGTAATGACTTTATTGGCAGGTGTTGTCGGTTTGCTGTTGAGCGTGGCCTTTGCATACGTGGGCAACACGTTGCTTTTTGCGCAGGAATTCAGTCAGACTTTGAACCCGCCGGAAGTGGATGCTTCCATTCTGCTTCATGCTTCCACCTTTGGGTGGGCGTTGCTGTTCTGCTTTGTGTTGAATCTGATGAGCAGTGGTTTCCCGGCATGGAAGGCTTCCCGCATCGGGATAGTGAACGCATTGGGAGGACGGTTGCACTAAACGCTTGTCGCTAACTATTAATTACGGAAAGAAATGACTAAGAAACTTTTGGTACAGATAAAGAATGAATGGCGCAATAACCTGTGGCTGGCGTTGGAATTGCTGGTTGTAAGTGTTGTGATGTGGTTTGTGGTGGACTATCTTTATACGCGTACGGCAACTTATCTGGAGCCGCGGGGCTTCGACATCAGCCATTGCTACCTTATCGAAATGGGAAAGCTTACCGATAAGAGTCCCGATTATATCCCGAACCAGACCGATGAGCAGGAAGATGCCGATATTCTTGAACTTGTGGACCGTCTGCGCCGTCGTCCGGAGATAGAGGCGGTGAGTCTTTCGCAAAACTCATATCCATATAATGGCAGTAACTCCACAGATCTGGTGCAGTACGATACGCTGGTCTCCGGTAATTGGACGATACGCCGTTTGGTGACTCCCGATTTTGTGCGTGTGTTCCGTTATCAGGGCACACGTGGCGAGACGCCCGAGCAGCTTGCCGGGATGTTGGAAAAGGGAGAGTTCCTTGCTTCCGACAACCTTTACCGGAAGTACGGCCATCCGCTGACGGAATTCGTAGGCAAGAGCTTCCGGCTTTTCGGCGACACAATACAAACCTACCGGCTGGGAGCGGCCTTGAAGGATGTACGTTACAATGATTTCGAGCAGGCCCGCGATTCGTATACCTTTCTTTATAAACTCGATTGGTATGATACGGGATTGGAACTCTGTGTCCGTGTCCGCGAAAATCAGGACCATGATTTCATCCAACGCCTGAAAACGGACAGTGAGAAACAGTTCCGCATCGGCAATATCTTTATCTCCGAAATACGTTCCTTTAAGGACATCCGCCGTAATTTCCAGCAGACATGGAGCAATGACCTGCGCAATTACGTAATGGGTATGGGATTTCTGTTGCTGAATATATTTCTGGGACTGCTCGGCACTTTCTGGTTCCGTACCCAGCAACGCCGTTCGGAGATTGCCCTACATAAGGTACATGGAGCATCGGACATGAGTATTTTCACCCGTCTGATAAGCGAGGGGCTGCTTTTGCTGTTGCTTGTCACGCCTGTTGCTTTGCTCATAGACTATAATCTGGCAAGCATGGAACTGAACTCCTGGCGCAACGGTACGACTTTGGAGTGGGAGCGCCTGTTGCTTTGCGCTGCCATCAGCTTCCTGCTGATAGGATTGATGATTGCGATTGGTATAGGCATTCCGGCACGCAGGGCGATGAAGGTACAACCGGCAGAGGCTTTGCATGATGAATGATTTTAGGAAGTTAAACAGATAACGGAATATGATACGTCTTTACTTTCAGCAAGCGCTATATCACTTGCGCGAGAATCCCATCATAACATGGGTTTCCGTACTGGGTACGGCATTGGCCATCTGCATGATTATGGTACTTGTCATCACTTTTCAGGTGCGGCTCGTGGACTGCGAGCCCGAGGTGAACCGCAGCCGTTCGCTGTATGTGTCTGCCATGTCCGTCAAGAACAAGGGCGGGAGCGACGGCGATTCATCCAACGCCCGCATGTCGGTGCGTACGGGGCGCGAGTGCTTTAAGAGTCTCACTACGGCGGAGGCGGTAACGTTGGTTTCCTTGCCCGAAAAGGTACGTGTGTCCCTGCCGGCAGGCAACAAGGTCACGGCCGACATGGTGCAGACGGACGACGCCTTTTGGCATATCTTCCGGTTCCGCTTTCTCAGCGGCAAGGCGTTTACAAAGGCCGACAGCGATGCCGGAGTGCCATGCGCCGTGTTGAGCGCTGCGGTGGCGCGCCGCCTGTTCGGCACAACGGACGTTGCGGGAAAGACGGTACAGTTGAACTATGTAGAGTACCGTATATCCGGTGTAGTGGCGGATGTGTCCGTACTGGCCACTTCCGCCTATGCGCAGGTGTGGATTCCTTATACGTCCACAGACATTGCCCGGCTGGCGTGGTGGGAGGAGACCGTAGGACAGATGAGGGCGGTTATCCTTGCGCGTTCCGCAGCCGATTTTCCGGCTATCCGTGAGGAGGCGGAGCAACTTCGCCGTAAGTATAACGACAGCCTGCGCGACTCGGAAGTGTTCTATCGCGGGCAACCCGATGAACAGTTTGCCAACCTTTACCGCAAGTGGAGCGAAACGCCCGATACCAAAGCCATTATCCTGCGCTATATGCTCGTTATCGCCATCCTGTTGCTTGTGCCTGCCATCAACCTGAGCAGCATGACGCTCTCCCGTATGCGCAGACGTATGGCGGAGATAGGTGTGCGCAAGGCTTTCGGGGCTACGGGTGGCGAACTGATACGCCAGATATTCTTTGAGAACCTGTTGCTGACATTGTTTGCCGGCGTGTTGGGACTTGCGCTGAGTTACGCCGCCACCTTCCTGCTGAACGGTTTCCTTTTCAACAACAGCACCAATGCCTACCTCAGCGGGGAAACCGCCCTGACACCGGGCATGCTGCTTTCGCCCTGGGCATTCCTTGCAGCTTTCGGTTTCTGTTTGCTGATGAACATTCTTTCGGCAGGCATACCGGCATGGAGGGCTTCGAGAATGAATATAACGGATGCGATCAATCAAAGGTAAATGATGGTTATGAAAACGATATTGAAACAAATAAAGAACGAGTGGAACAGCAATCTTTTTCTCTTTGTGGAGCTGCTGCTGGTCTTTGTCGTGCTGTGGTATATTGTGGACTGGACGCTTGTCACCGCACGGGTCTATCACGCTCCGATGGGATTCGATACGGAGCACTGCTACAACATCACCGTAAGCAAGCTGGGAGAGGACTCGCCTCTTTATAATCCGGAACTGACTGCCGATGATGATATGGACGACTTGCTCCGGCTTACGGACAGGCTGCGCCACTGCCCCGGCGTAGAGGCCGTTGCCATTTCGCAAAACTGCTTTCCGTACAATGAGGGCAGTAACAGTATTGATTTGGGTATTGACTCTGTGGCTGTCAATGTTCGTCTTCTTTGGGTGGAGGCGGACTTTTTCCGCGTGTTCCGTTATGCCTTTACGGAGGAAGCGGAGTTTGCCAAGGTAGAGGCTGCATTCCGCAATGACGAGCCGGTGGTATCTTCCAATCTCACCGAAGGACATCCGGAATTGGGAGGCAGTGCGTCCTTGCCGGGGCGGGAAGTCTTGCTGTTGAACTACGGCAAGGACGTCCGCCGTCGCATCGGTGCGGTGGGCACGCCCGTGCGCTGGTCGCATTTCCATACTCCGTCGCAGTGGGGCGGGGCTTTTGCAGCCCTTCCGCTCAATGCGAAGAGGTTACGGAATTTCGGTGATCCCCGTTATGTCACAGTCAGCCTGCGCGTTTCCGAAGATGCCGATAAGAACTTTGCCGAAAAGCTGATGAATGATGCCGACCGCCTTTATCAGGTAGGTAATCTGTATCTGCTGGACATTACACCTTTCAGCCATTTGCGCGAAATCTGCGAGCTGGAAGACATGAACGAATGGAAGACGCAGCTTTGCGTGCTCGGTTTCCTGCTGTTGAATATCTTCTTGGGCGTTATCGGCACATTCTGGTTCCGTACGCAGCAACGCCGTAAAGAGGTTGCGCTGAGGCTGGCGCTGGGCAGTTCGCGCCGGGAGATTTTCTCCTGTCTCATGTACGAAGGGGTGTTGCTGCTTACGCTGGCGGCCGTACCGGCGGCTGTCATCGCTTTCAATATCGGTTATGCCGAACTGGTGGATGTGGGCAAGATGCCTTTCGATGCCGGACGCTTCCTGCCGGCTCTTGCCTTGACATGGCTGCTTATGGCGCTGATGATTGTTGCCGGAATCTGGTACCCTGCTTATGGAGCGATGAAAGTACACCCGGCAGAAGCATTGCATGATGAATAAAGTTTTTTAAGAAAAGATGTATATTCTCGATATAAGCTTGTATATTTGCGTAGTTATAAAGAAGTTTACGCAGACAAATCAAAACAAACGGAATGGGAAAACACTTTTTCTTAACATGTTCATTAGCTTTCTTATGCATGATATCGGGGACGCTTTCGGCTGCGGAAACCAATTATAATGTACTTTTCATACAATCATACACAAACAGCTCTTCCTGGCATAATAACCTTATTGCCGGTTTGCAGGACGGCTTGAAAGAAGGCGGTGTAAAAGCAAACGTGGTTATAGAGTATCTGAATGCCGATTTTTGGACGTTTGCTTCGGAGTGTGTCATCATGCGCCGCATATGCGAACGTGCCAGACAGCGGAAAACGGATTTGATTGTGACGTCCAGCGATGAGGCTTTCTTTACCTTGACTCACTGCGGCGATTCTTTGCCGTATCAGATACCGGTAGTTGTTTCGGGCATTAAATATCCTGACAGGAAGTTGTTCGACCGTATGCCGAATGTCTCGGGCTTCACTTCAGTAACGGATTTTAATGTGTTGCTTGAGGAAGCCATACGTTTGTTTCCTGCACGTAAGGAGATTGTCTGCCTGTCGGACAGCAGTTTTTTGAGTGCTAAGGGAGTGGAAGCGGTAGAAGAAGCCTGGGAGTCTTTTCATAAGAAACATCCCGAATACAGTTTTAAGGAACTGAATGTGCAGAGAAAGTCCCTCAACTCTCTCATAACATCTATTTGTTACGATTATCATGCCCATAAGTACATTGTTATCGCCCCTAAGTGGATTCCTTTTCTTTCCCTGAAATTGAAAGCTCCTGTATTTGCCAATCAAAACCTGGCAATGACAAGCGGTGTTTTATGTGTTTATGATGTAGAACCGGCGGCAGATACTTATGCTGCGGGCATACAGGCGGCAAGTATTCTGAAGGGGCGGTCGCCTGCTTCATTCGGAATAGGAGACCTGGGTGGCAAGTTATTGTTCGACTACAAACAGTTGGACTTCTTCCATGTAGATGTGGATAGTGTTGAAAAACGGGGAATCGTTTTGAACATTCCTCTGATGGACCGCTATCAGGCCTGGTTTATTCTGTTCTATTCGGTGATAGTGGGTGCGTTGGCATTTCTTGTAGTCTGGCTCTATCGGAGCAACCGGCGTGAATCGCGCAAGCGGATACATGCGCAGACCCGTCTGCTGATACAACACCGTCTGGTGGAACAGCGGGATGAATTCGATAAGATATTCTGTTCTATTCGCGACGGACTGGTTACGTATGATATGGATTTGAGAATCCATTTTGTGAACCGGGCTTTAGTGGAGATGCTGGGATTACCTGCAGAAATGTATACGACACGTCCGTACGAAGGACAGGTTGCCGGTTCCATTCTCCATATTTACATGAATGGCGAGAACATCCTGCAGGCTCTGTTGAAACAGGTGATACAGGATAGGAAGCCTGTCATTATACCGGAAAAGGCATTCATGCAAGAGAATACCAAAGGTATTTATTTCCCTGTTTCGGGCGAGGTGGTTCCTATCTTTGCGAAAGACAAACTGACGGGTATGGCAATTGTCTGCCGTAATATATCCGAAGAAGAGATGCAGAAGCGTTTTTTCAATATGGCTATTGAGGAAAGTTCCATTTATCCGTGGCAGTACAACACACGGTTGAAATGCTTCCATTTTCCCGACGGACTGCTGCAACGTTTCAATTGCTACGACAATACGGACTATATCTCGAGAGAAGAACTGGATCGGATTGTCCATCCGGAAGACCTTTCCCGCACATGCAGGCATTTCGACAATATCATGCTGGGGCATGAGCCGAACTCGCGCATGAGTTTCCGGCTGCAAAACGCAGATGGCGGATATGAGTGGTGGGAGTTCCGGAGTACCGCTTATGAGGGGCTCACGGTAGATATACCTTATAGGGTATTGGGTGTATGCCAGAGTATCCAGCGTTATAAAGACACCGAAGAGGAACTTATCGCGGCCCGTGACCGTGCCTTGCAGGCTGACAGACTGAAATCGGCGTTCCTTGCCAACATGAGCCATGAGATACGTACTCCGTTGAATGCGATAGTCGGTTTCTCCGATTTGTTGAAAGACCTGCAAGCCTTTTCTTCGGAAGAAGTACAGCAGTTTGTCGAGACTATCAATATAAACTGCACGTTGTTGCTGGCTCTGATTAATGATATTCTGGACCTCTCGCGCATCGAATCGGGCACAATGGATTTTCAGTTCTCTTCTTACAATCTTACGTTTATCATGCAGGAAGTTTACGACTCCCAGAGGTTGAGCATGCCGCAGGGAGTGGAATTATGCACCGATTTTCCGGAAGGGGCCGACAAGTATATCACTACCGATGCCGTACGCTTGAAGCAGGTTTTGAATAATCTGATTAACAATGCCAAGAAGTTTACCGTGCAAGGGAGCATCACTTTAGGATATAGAGTGGATGAATCCGGATATACCACTGTCTTTGTGGAAGATACCGGAGCGGGTATATCCGATGAAGACCAGAAGCATATCTTCGAGCGTTTCTATAAGGCGGACAGCTTTACGCAAGGGGCCGGTTTAGGGTTGAGTATCTGCCAGACAATTGTGGAACGTATACACGGAACCATTACGGTGACTTCAAAGCCGGGCAGAGGAACCCGCTTTGAAGTCCGCATGAGTGATGATGTAATATGATTGCCGGTCGGTTTTAGAGTTTATTCTATCCTTTTGCATCCGTTGGATTGCAGGAACTCGTCGAGCATCAGTTCGTAGTTGCCATGCAGCATGATGTGATGGTTGCCCAACGGATTTCTCAGGAAATATTCCGCCGGGGCGTTCATCTTGATACGTACCTGCGTGCGGCACATATTGATGTAGTTGGTGTTTTCGGTCAGTGTACCCGTGCCGAGGTAATATTCGTCCAGACATTCTCCGCCGCATTTCACGATTGTCACGTCTCCGGCAGGCAGTATTCCCTGTATGCCGATGCCGCTTTCCGTTTCAAAGTGGTTGCGGATGATGAACTGCTCTGTCTGTGCGATGCCGATGGTGCAATGCGCCAGTATGATTTCGTTGGTGCGTGCATTAATCATGGAAGGATTGGCCATGAAAGCAGGTTTGCCTGTGAGCACTTTGGCAGCGAGCATGGTGAAGACGGACTGCAAATCGCCTTCGCATCCGGCAATGATGCCCTCGTCATTCAGCAGGGAAAGCGCCAGGCAGCCGGTAGTGCCCGTCTGTTCTATCAGGCGGAAACAACTCAGGGTGAGTGCGCTTAAACGGTCTTCGTCCACAATCTTTCGGATGGCGCGATACAGGCGCATTGCCTTTATCATATCTTCGGGCGACGCTTCCCGGCAGGCAAGCGCTTTTCCGGCAAGGCCGGCACATGCTTCGCCTACTTCATCATCCGTGATTTGGTTGTAATATTCGTACACGCGTTCCAGTGCGATGTCTGTGTATTCCACTCCCCAGCGTCGTTTGGCAAGCAGATAATCCACGTTGCTGGCAATGAGCCAGCTCGACGGAGTGCCTATCACACCGATACGCATTCCGTAGAGACCGCGTTGTGCCATAAAATTACTGTGCAGTACAAAAATACGTTTGATGATTTCGGACAGTTCGCCATGCAGGATTTCGCTTTTCATTCCCCGGCTGCGCAGCCAGGAAGATATTTCGAGGGCGGCGGCAAGCGAGTTCTGCATACCGTCTGCCAGGATGATGGCAGGGCGGGGAAGAGCCTCGAAATGCTGGATAACCAGCCGTTCCACTCCGCCGGTGGCGATGAACAGGATGCTGAAATCATCGGGAGACAGCTTGTTGATATCTTGGTAATCTATGAAATTGACGGTGAAATATTTTTCCAGTTCGTTCAGGATTATTTCATGGGAACTGCGGACTGATGCTTGCTTATGTAGCAGTGAAGCAAAAGTTATTAGGTTGATGACCATAGCGTTACTTACTATTTTAAAAGTTGGTTTAAGATAAAACGGTTGTGGTTGCTCATTTGTTTACTATTTCAAAGGTACAAGATTCTTTTTAAATAGCATAGTGTTTTTAATATAGATAAGGTTTTTAAAGTTTTTATGTCTTTGCTTCCCTTTGGTATCAAATAAATCACTACATTTGCAACTTAAATGATAAAATGATATAAAAACTCATGCCAACAATTTCTATTCGCGGGATGGAGATGCCCGCATCTCCTATCAGAAAGCTGGCTCCCTTGGCAGATGCAGCCAAGCAACGGGGCATCCATGTATTCCACCTCAATATCGGACAGCCCGACCTGCCTACGCCGCAAGTCGCGATTGACGCCATCCGTAATATTGACCGTAAGGTATTGGAGTACAGTCCCAGTGCCGGTTATCGCAGCTATCGCGAGAAGTTGGTGGGGTATTACGATAAGTACAACATCAAGCTCACTGCGGATGACATAATCATTACATCCGGCGGTTCGGAAGCGGTGCTGTTCTCTTTCATGGCATGCCTCAATCCGGGTGACGAGATTATCGTGCCCGAACCGGCTTATGCCAATTACATGGCATTTGCCATCTCTGCCGGAGCCAGGATACGTACGATTGCAACGACCATCGAAGAGGGATTCTCGCTGCCTAAGGTGGAGAAGTTCGAGGAGCTGATAAACGAACGTACGCGTGCCATCCTGATTTGTAACCCCAACAACCCTACCGGCTATCTTTATACCCGCCGTGAAATGAATCAGATACGCGACCTTGTGAAGAAGTACGACCTCTTCCTCTTCTCCGACGAGGTGTATCGCGAGTTCATCTATACGGGCTCTCCATACATCTCCGCCTGCCATCTGGAAGGCATCGAGAACAATGTAGTCCTGATTGATTCCGTTTCCAAGCGTTATTCCGAATGCGGTATCCGTATAGGTGCGCTGATAACGAAGAACAAAGAGATACGCGATGCCGTTATGAAGTTCTGCCAGGCGCGTTTGAGTCCGCCGTTGATAGGTCAGATTGCCGCCGAAGCGTCTTTGGATGCCGGCGAAGACTATCTGCGCGATACCTACGACGAGTATGTAGAACGCCGTAAATGCCTGATTGACGGTCTGAACCGTATCCCCGGCGTATATTCACCCATTCCGATGGGAGCGTTCTATACCGTGGCCAAGCTGCCCGTAGACGATTCGGACAAGTTCTGCGCATGGTGTCTTTCCGAATTCCAGTACGAAGGGCAGACCGTTTTCATGGCTCCGGCTTCCGGTTTTTATACCACTCCGGGTTCCGGCCGCAACGAAGTGCGCATCGCTTACGTCTTGAAGAAGGAAGATTTAATCCGTGCGCTGTTTGTGCTTTCCAAAGCGCTCGAAGCCTATCCGGGACGTACGGAATAGAAGATATATAATACTACTGATGAATTTATCCCGTTTCATAGCGCTGCGTATTTACCGCAGTTCCGATGTCGGAAAGCAAGTTTCCCGTCCTGCCGTGCTGATAGCAACTATCGGTGTTGCTATCGGGTTGGCGGTGATGATTATTGCCGTGTCGGTGATAATCGGTTTCAAGAGCGAGGTACGCGATAAGATAATCGGTTTCGGCTCGCATATCCAGATTAGCAATTCGGATGCGGCGCGTTCTTTTGAAACCCGCCCCATAGCCGTGACGGACAGTATGCTTGCCGCTCTTGCGGATAATTCCGGTGTGAAACACGTGCAACGCTATTCCACCAAGCCGGGTATGATAAAGACGTCCGATGCCTTTCAGGGCATGGTATTGAAAGGTATAGGGCCGGAGTATGGCAGTTCCTTCTTCCGCCGTCACCTGATAGAGGGAGAGTTTCCGCAGTTCAGCGACTCGGCTTCTACCAACCGTGTGGTCATTTCAAAGGCGATAGCCGACAAACTGAAGCTGAAGCTCGGCGACAAGATAGACACCTATTATATACAGGACGATGTGCGTGCCCGCCGCCTGACAATCGTCGGCATCTACCAGACCAACTTTTCCGAATACGACAACCTGTTCCTGCTTACAGACCTGTGCCTGGTGAACCGTCTGAACAAGTGGCATCCCGACCAGGTGAGCGGAGTGGAGCTGGAGCTGTACGACTACGATAAACTGGAAGAAACCACCTACCGGATAGCCGATGAAGTGGGCCGACATCCCGACCCTTACGGGGCAGAATACTGTGTACTCAACGTAGAGCAGTTGAACCCGCAGATTTTTGCATGGCTCGGCATCTTGGATGTCAATATATGGGTTATCCTTATTCTGATGATTGGCGTTGCCGGGTTTACCATGGTTTCGGGGCTGCTGATAATCATCATAGAGCGCACCTCCATGATTGGCGTTCTGAAATCTTTGGGAGCGAACAACCTCACTATCCGCAAACTGTTTCTTTGGCTGGCGGTATTCCTCATCGGAAAAGGAATGCTGTGGGGCAATGTAATAGGACTGGCTTTCTATTTTATCCAGAAGTGGTTCGGCTTGTTCCGTCTCGACCCGGAAACCTATTATATGGACACCGTTCCCGTATCTTTCAATCTTTGGCTTTTCTTGTTGCTGAATGTCGGCACGCTGCTGGCCTCAATCGCTATGCTGTTAGGACCGTCCTACCTCATTACACGGATTCATCCGGCAAATTCCATGCGCTACGAGTAGGGTAATTTCTCATTTATTTTCTCAGGAATTCGCTTTTCTTTCTAAACAGACAGTAGAGCTTCCAGCGGAGAGATTGCAGCGGCTGGAGTACATCGAACACGGGCAGCGACCAGTAGTATCTGCGCCGGTCGTTTAAATCCTTGGCAGTCTTGTTGACGATGATGGCTTGCAGGATAAACCGGAGTATCCAGACGAGGAATGCAATGCCTGCCGCCAGCCAGTGGAAATGCAGTATGGCTGTTGCGAGCGTAGCCATCCATGCGGCATGGAACGCGAGGCGGGTAGTGGTTTCCAGTCCGGCAAGCCAGCGTTGCATGCCGTGATAGAGGCGGGCGGTAGATGCGTAACCGATTTTCTCTTCCCGCCAGTCTTTTGCGCGGAATACGGGTTGCATGCGTACGGTGGCATCCGCATCGGTTTCCACGCGGGTATTTTCGGCAGTGGCTACATGATTGACGAACAGGTCGTCATCGCCGCGCTGAAGGTTGAGATGTGCAGAGAACCCTTTGTGTTTGTAAAACAACTCCTTGCGGTAGGCAAGGTTACGCCCGATGCCCATATACGGGCTTCCGGCAAGCGCAAAGCCGAGGTAGCGCATGGAAGTGAACAGATTGTCGAAAGCCACACGCTTGTGCAGCCAGCCTTTACCGCGTTCATAGCCGCTATATCCCAAGACAACTTGCGTACGCGAGGTGAAGTTGCGTGCCAGCAGCCGCAGCCATTGGTTGCTTTGCGGGCAGCAGTTGGCTTCGGTAAAGACGAGCCAGTCGTATTTGCTGGCTTTCACGCCGAGGGTGGCGGCAAGCTTCTTCCGGCTGATGTAGCGGGAAGAGTCGGGGACAAAGCTGTGGTAGAGGTGCGGGTATTTCTCTTCCAGCAAAGTGAGGTAATCTTCGCTTTCGTCCGTGTTTCCGTCATTGATAACGATAACCTCAAATTGCGGATAATCCTGCTCCAGCACAGCTTTCAGGTTACGCCGCAGGTTTTCGCATTCTTCACGTGCGCAGATGATGACCGACACCGGCGGGAGCTCCTGCGAGAAGTGTACATTGCCGCGCTTCACGGCACGGCTGCGCAGGTGGATGCGGTTGTACAGGCAAAGGTAATAAAGTGCTTGGATGATAAAAAGAGTTCCCGTCGCTGCGAGTAATATCTGCTCGGTTGTATCGAATGTAAATGCTTCCATGTGTCCTATGACGTTTTATAACGTGCAAAGGTACGAAATTCGTCACAGATTACATGGTCTGATGCAGATTATTTATCTCCGGCACAACCTCAAACTTCGTTCCGGGGAAATGCCTGGAAAGATACTCCCGTATGTATTGCATCGTATCGTTCTGTATGGTCTTGTCCTCTACCGTGGGATAAAGGTTGTACAGTACGGTGTCGAGCATGATTCCCCGGTGCCCGATGGCTTCAAGGCTTAGCAGGGTGTGATTGATACTGCCCAGCTTGCCGGATGTCACGAAGATAAGGGGGTAGTTCTTATCGGCAATGTAGTCTATGGTGAGATATTCTCCGGTCAGGGGAACCATCAGTCCGCCGGCTCCTTCCACGAGTACGGTGTCGTAGCGGCGGGCAAGCTCCTGCGTGGCGTTCTCTATTTTGTCGAAGTCGATAGGACGGTTGTCGATGCGTGCCGCAAGATGGGGAGAGCAGGGATAGGAGAAGATTTCGGGCATTGTAAGCCCCTCGTTATCCTCAGGCAGATAGCCGGTGCCCATGATGCGGCGGTGCAGGTCGATGTCCTCGGAGTGTCCGGTATTGCCGGTTTGAATGAATTTCTGGGTGATGACACGCTGCCCGTTCCGGGATAGCTGCTTGGCATACCAGGCAGTGCAATAGCTTTTTCCGGCATCCGTATCAATGCCGCTGATGAAATAAATGTTTGGTTTCATAATTCTTTATATCTTTATGTAAATTAACTGATTAAACATCGGTGCTCATACCTCTTATCACCTATGTGTTTACCGTATTCCTCATCCTTTATTTTAAAATCTCTTATACCTCATACTTCATACCTTATACTTTACATTTCGTACCTTATGCTTCGTATTTTGTACTTCATCCCTTATGCTTCTTACTTTGTCCTTCCTCTTTTTCTCGCTATTACATAAATCGGGTGATAAGTCAGCGAAACACTACGGTCGTCCTTGCCGTACATCCGGATATATTCCTCGCAGAAACTTTGCAGGCGTCCGCGCGTCCAGACTCTCTTTTCCGTCCCGGTAACGCCGGTTTGTCTGAGGTGTTGCAACACTTCGAGCGGAGTGCCGAATGGCAGGGAGACAATCTCTTCTTCGGCATAAAGAACCTCGAAGCGGGAAGACAGCAAGGCTTTCAGTTCTTCAAGCGAGAAGTACTCCAGTCCGTGTCCGGTCAGGGTATGTATCTCCTGCATATTCCTCTTGCCGAAAGTGCTGAATGCGAGAATGCCACCGTCCGATAGGAAGTGGTGGCAGCGGGTGAAGAACCGTTCCGTATCGGCAAACCATTGCAGGGTGGAGCAGGACGTTATCAGGTCTGTCCCTTGCGGGAAATCAAGAGTTTCGGCATCACACGGCAAAAAGCTGACGGCAGGGGATATAAGCGGGTTTCCGTAAAGTGGCACTTTAGCTTTCTCAAGTGGCACTTTAGCGCCGTAGAGTTCTACTTTATCATCGTAAAGTAGAGGTTTATGAGGCAGAGGTTCACCGGCCGGCAACAAATCGCAGATACACTCCCTCATTTCGGGACACAAGTCGTTGAGCAGCAGAGTTTCCGGTTGCAATGCGTGCAGCAGCAAACGGGAGTAGCACCCGGTTCCGCATCCGAACTCTACGATATGGCGGAAGGGGGAGGCGTTGCCTGACAAACTTCGCGTATTGCCCTCGCCGTTGTGTGCCGCAGCAGACGGGCAGGCATGTTTCGTGAGCAGGCGCAGCATTTTCTCCGCCACCTGCTGCTGCACAAGAGCTTCTCGGCCGTACGTATTCCGTGCATGGGCAAAGCGTCTTGCAACGAGGGCTTTGTCGATGGATTGAATGGTACTGCAAATCATTTTCTGTTTCGTTTCATTCAATATTTATGGTTTTGACATGATATCTGAATTCACTGGCAGTCATCTCCCACATATCTTGCAGCAGAAAGCGGAACATGGACTCGTCATAGTGTGCGTTGTCCGTCAGGACCGGATGGCAGTCTATCAGGTCGCAAAAGTTCATCTCCATGTTTTCGGGCGGGAAAATCCGGTCGTTCTTGCCGATGAAGGCGTAGTTGTATTCGTAGTTATACTTTTCGATGTTTGCCTCATACTTATCTTCCTTTTCCTCGTCGTAACTTTTGTTATTTGCGTCTCCGAACAGATCGAAGTACCGCTCCAGAATGAGCCTCAGTTCTTCCTTTATTTCGTCGAAGTCCCGTCGGGGAGTCACTTCCATGAATGCCTTGTAGGCGTTGCTGTCCTTGCACATGCGGCGCAGGAACTTCTGGAGCGTTGCGGGGGTAAGCCCGTCGAGAGTAGCCTGAAAGGTTTTCACGGGGATACCTTCCAGATTGTCGATGGGGTATGTAGTTCCGTTGAACGCCAGGCTGAACACCTTGTCCCGGGAGACTTGGCTCAGTATGAGAGAGCCCATCCACACACCCATGGACCAGGCTACCACGTTTACTTGCCGGTAACGGTCGAAGATGGAATAGTCGAAGTCCAGCGTGCGGTAGTCGTAGCAAATCATGTAGTCCATGTTTTTGGGACGGTACTGCTTGAAGGGAGTTTCGTCCGCTGCCCAACCGGCAAAGAAAAGGAGTAACTGGGGATGGTTCTCGTTGATAATGTACACTTGTTTCATTGTTCTTTTTTGTTAGATGAAGATGCCCTTCTGTATGAAGATGCATTTCGGTTAATATTCCAATGCCGTCTGTTGCAGGCATTGCTTAAAGTATTTTCGGGTTATTTCAAGTTCTCCGTTCTTTTCTTCAGTTCTTCTATTTCCTCTTGCCTGATATCCGCTGTCAGCGAAAAACGGATGCGCGACGTTCCTTCCGGCACTGTAGGCGGGCGCACGGGCAGGGCGTAAAAGCCGTGCCGTTGCAAGGCCTCTGCTTTCAGCACGGTATCCGCACTCTGCCCGATAATCATCGGGACGATGTGGCTGGCGCTGGGGCAGGCGTATCCTTGTGCCTGCAGGGCTTCGCGAAGCGTCCGGCTGATGTGTGCCAGATGCTCGCGCCGTTCCCGCATGTCTGCCAGCCGGCGCACGACAAACAGTGTCCAAGCGATGTTTACGGGGGGCAGTCCGGTGGTGAAGATAAGTGTGCGCATGCGGTTGACGAGGTATTCCCGTATCACCTTCCGGCATACGATGTAAGCGCCTGCGGATGCTGCCGCCTTGCCGAACGTGCCGACAAGGAAGTCGATGTCTCCGGTGCAGCCGGACTCCTCGGCGCAACCGAGTCCCTGTCTGCCGCGCACGCCGAAAGCATGGGCCTCGTCCACGTAGAGCAGCACATTGCCGTACCGGCGTTTCAGTTCCGCCAGAGCGGGCAGGTCGGCTTGGTCGCCGTCCATGCTGAAGATGCTTTCGGTGACGATGATGATTTGGCGAAAGGCGGAGTGGTGCTCTTTGAGCAGCCGTTCCAGTTGTGCCAAATCGTTGTGGCGGTAGCGGATGCATTTGGCGGCAGACAGGCGGATGCCGTCAATCAGGCTGGCATGGACGAGCTTGTCGGCGAGTATCAGCGTCTGTGCATCGCTTACGGCGGGCAGGATGCCCATGTTGGCATGATACCCGCTGTTGAACACCAGTGCGGCTTCCGTGCCGAAAAGGCGTGCCAGTTCGGCTTCCAGCTCTTCGTAAACGGTGAAGTTGCCCGTCAGCAACCGGGAAGAAGAAGAGGTGGGCAGGAACGTGTCGGGGGTGAGTGTGCGCAGGAATTCCTCGCGCAAGGCCCGGTCGGATGCCAGCCCCAGGTAGTCGTTGGACGAGAGGTTCAGCATGCGTTTGCCGTTCACGATGACATCCCTGCCGTCGTGTACCATCCGGGGCAGGCGGCGCAGGTTGCTGTGCTCTTCAAGAAGTTGCAGCTCTTGCTGCATGTGCGATATAGTGCTCATTGGCTATGTTTGTTTTTGAAATATAAGGAAGTTTATTGTTCCCTTATTTCTTTTGTAACCTTAATCTCTTATCTCTTTTATAATCTTAATCAGTCCCTTCGTCAATGTGCCGAGCTGTTCCGGTTTGATGATAAAGGGCGGCATCAGATACACCAGCTTGCCGAACGGACGCACCCAGATACCTTCCTCGACGAAGCGCCGTTGCATCCATGCCATATCCACCGGACGTTTGGTCTCTATCACGCCGATGGCTCCGAGTACGCGCACATCCGCCACTTGCGGCAGTTGGCGCGCGGGTTCCAGCTCTTGCTTCAACTGCGCTTCGATGCGCGCCACCTTCTCCTGCCAGTTGTATTCGGGAGACGTGAGCAGGCGTACCGATGCACATGCCACGGCGCATGCCAGCGGGTTTCCCATAAACGTGGGCCCGTGCATGAATGCACCCGGGGCGTGGTTGGAGATGGTGTCCGCCACTTCGTTGGTGGCCAGTACGGCGGAAAGCGTCATGTAGCCGCCGGTCAGTGCCTTGCCTATGCACATGATGTCCGGTTCTACTCCGGCATGTTCCCAGGCAAACAGCTTTCCGGTGCGTCCGAAGCCCGTCGCTATTTCATCGAAGATAAGCAGCAGACCGTGTTCGCGGCATAGCTTTGCCGCTTCGCGCAGATACTGTGGATGATAGAACCACATGCCGCCTGCACCCTGCACCACGGGTTCCAGTATCAGGGCGGCCAGTTCGTCGGCATGCTGTTCGATGGTTTCCTGTAGCGGGCGGATATCTTCCGGATTCCATTCGCCGTCGAAACGCGAGCGGGGTTGCGGAACGAAGTACCGCACGGGCAGTGCCGAGCCGAACAGCGAGTGCATCCCCGTCACCGGATCGCACACCGACATGGCATTCCACGTATCTCCGTGATAGCCGCTGCGGATGGTGACGAAGTTCTGCTTCTTGACGGAGGTACTCTGCGACGAAGCCCCTTGCCCTTTGGCATACCAGTACTGCACGGCCATTTTCAGGGCCACTTCCACGGCCACCGAGCCGGAGTCGGCATAGAATATCTTCTGCATGGACGGCGGAACCAGCGGCAGCAGCAGTTTGCCCAGCTCGATGGCAGGGTCGTGCGTCAGTCCGCCGAACATGACGTGTGACATCTTGCCGAGCTGCTCCGTGACTGCCCGGTTCAGTACCGGATGATTATAACCGTGCACGGCGCACCACCAGGAGGACATTCCCTCTATCAGGGTCTGCCCGCTTTCCAGCGTAATCGTTGCCCCGTCCGCCTGCTTCACCTTATATACAGGCAGCGGATGGGTGGTCGAAGTGTATGGATGCCACAGGTGCTCGCGGTCGAATTGCGAACCGCAGAATTCGTATCCGGCTTCTTCTATCAGTTTCTTGTCATCGGAAACTTTGGAGCCGAGCGTCGTCAGCAGGTCGCCCACGATAGCCGAGTTGATACCTATATATAAGGACTTCTTCACCGCATCCTTGCTCAGTTGCGAGCGTCCGCCGGCAAAGCGCAGGTAGGCGGTGGGGTTGATGAAGCGGAACAGGGCGACGGTCACCAATACCTCTTCTTCCGTCAGCGGCGGGCGGTTCTCCAGCGGAGTGCCCGGAATGGGGCTGAGCAGGTTGATGGGAATGGATTGTACACCCAGCTCTTTCAGGGTGAAAGCAAACTCAATGCGCTGTTCCATCGTCTCGCCCATGCCGATGATGCCGCCGCTGCAAATGTCCATGCCTGC
>OGML01000605.1_pt1 | contig 37467 bp, 35 predicted proteins | sample 1572951 | NCBI WGS metagenome assembly OGML01 (sample SAMEA2581883, study PRJEB24529) | metagenome | biome: Human gut stool | place: China | collected 2011 | reverse complement strand
AGCTTTCCTCATGCAGCAGGGATTGCAGATTGTCCTTGTAGGGCATCGTGATGGTTTTGTCTGCCGCATACACCCACTTCACCGCCAGCTCCAACGCCTTCCGGCACCCCACCGCGCACATCGCCGGAGAGGTGGAGAACACTTTCTCGGCCTCGATGGCGGCAGATGCGAAGAAGGAATATTCGGGGCGGGTGGAGAGATAGGAGAAGTTGGACATATAATCAGCTCCTTTTATTTTTGAAATTCACGAATTCAAGTAGGTTCTTTTACCATAACGATTAATTGTATCGTTACACAAGCCTTACAAAACGCCTTTCCATAATCAGACAGTACAACCACACCTTCTTTCAGAACCGCCTTATTTTGATCAGGGCGATCTTTAGCCTGTTTCATCTCATCCAAAATATATTCATTGTTTTTCAACGGAGCATATAAATTCTTATCAAGTAGTGCAACCGTATTATCTATTGAAATCAGCCCCAGCCTTTGTAAATTATCAAAATAAAGGCCTATATTATGCGGCGCCACGCAATTTATCAATTCTCCAACATCAGAATAATTTTTTATAACATCAAATCCTGCGCCTTTTTCATCTTCAAAACGTAATGTAATAATTGGAAGTGTCGTGCGAAGATGCATATATCTCAAGATTTTCGCTTCATCGGATGAAAGCTGTTTTATTATTTCAACAAATCCAGGATGAATTCCTTCTTTTGTAAATTTATCCATAGAATTTGCTAATACCGTCGCATACATTTCCAAAAGATCCTGCTCTTCTGTAAGGCTTGCATTCTGTAAAACAGGAACAACCACATTTGCCTTAGGTGGAACAATATTTTCTGTCGGAATCATCTTCAGGCGTTCCTCTGTTAATTTCTGCACTGCTTCTAGAGCTTCTTTCTGCAATTGTGGGTAGTATTCACGAAAAATTTGAAAGGCCATTTGTGTAGCCTCTGTCACAGTCAGCCCATAGTTGTTTTGATTTGCAACTACGGTATTTCCACCTGCTCCTGGCAATACCTTTTGAGTAATCTTCACATCACTGCACATATTACTTTTCCTTTCGGTCACGCTGAATTCCAATAACCGTATTATGATTTCCTGTAACAGTTTGATTAACTGTTGTTTTTGCATTTGATTTTGATTTATCACTTTTCTTGAAGAGTCCGATGATTGCTGCTCCAATAACTCCAACTGCTCCGATAATCGCAATCCAAATACTTTCCGTCATTATTCTACCTCTTAAAACTTATCATTTATTGCATTTTTAAGATGCTTTTTAGCATCTCGGCTTTTATACCTTCATTCAATACTTGCTGTTGATGTTTCGAATCCAGTTTATTCATCGCTTCTATAAAATCGAACATTGCTTTTACGGCTTTCTGAACTTCTTCATCCTGATTGTAAAACTGGTTCATCGTATGTGCTCCTTTCGCATCGTCGAAATACCATATTTTTCCTCATTGTAGCATACACCTTATGGTATTTCAATGTTTTATACAAAAGGACGCAAATTTCGACATGTATTTCAGAATTTTCACCAGAATCATGGTGCTTACAGGGAAACTCCCTCCGTCACGGCTTCGCCGTGCCACCTCCCTCTAAGAGGGAGGCTTTTACCTTACCTCTACGTTATAGGCTCCCTCCCAGAGGGAGCTGGCAAAGCCGCTAGGCTTTGACTGAGGGAGTATCTTCCAGTTCCTGAACCCGCTTTCTGACTTCCAAATCAATTGCACTGCAAACTTCTTGAAAGCTCTGCTCTATTTCCAGATTAGAAAACCGAATCACCTTCACACCATATTCGGCAAAAATGGCGGAGCGTTCTTTGTCGTATGCCAGTCCCTGCTCATCATAATGCTGTGAACCGTCCACTTCCACGACCAGCCTTGCAACGTGACAATAGAAATCCGCAATAAAGCCATCAATCGTTTTCTGACGCTGAAACCGCACGGGATAGCTGCGCAGAAAATCGTACCAGAGATGATTTTCCTGTTTGGTTGCGCCCTTGCGCAGTTCTTTTGCACGAGGGATCAATTTTCCTTGATATGGCAATGACATCTGGACGCGCTCCTTTCTGGAACTCCCTCCGTCACGGCTGCGCCGCGCCACCTCCCTCAAGGAGAGAGGCTTTTGTCTTACCACCACATAAAGGCTCCCTCCCAGAGGGAGCTGTCACCGAAGGTGACTGAGGGAGTTACCCAAAATATTCCTGCATCAGCGCCTTTTTCATCAGTTCCAGCTTTTCAAGGCTTTGCTGTACGGTCTGCTTCTGCTGGTCTACGCGCTCTACAAAGGTGGCAAAATCATCTTGAAGTTTTTTAGGCGGCAAAATAACATTTATTTTCTTCAACATCGCAATCGATAAGTATGCCACTGTCGAGCCAGCTTGCAGACTTTCAATTTGTTTTTGGATATATGGTTGCGCAAACAAATATGAAATATAAATACTTGAAACTTTCGGACTAAAATTGGAGAGCCAGCTAATCATGCCATCTTGAAAATAGAATTCATCATCCGATTGAACGATATAACACTTTCCAAGAGTTCCTCTTGAAGTTATAAGAATATCATTTTCTGTGGGTGTTAGCTCTTTATGCAAAAGCTGTTCGTATCGTTCAAGAGGAATAAATGTCGAACATGAATATTTTCCCGTATCAATCAGCTCGTTCAAGTCCGCCACTTTTAAGAAAGGAATACCTGAAAGCCATAACACTGGTGTACACGGTGGAGGAAATTGCGCAGATGCTGTCCATCAGCCTGCGCTCTGCTTACAACCTGTGCAACAGCACCACCGAATTCCGTGTCCTGCGGGTAGGCGGAAGCATCCGCATCCCGAAAGACAGTTTCGATGCGTGGCTCCGGGCAGCTTGAAAAAGGAGATAACGTATGGCATATATCACAAAACGCGGCAGCTCCTATGGCGTCCGCTATACTTACCAAGACGAGCAGGGTAAAAACTGCAACAAATGGGAAAGTTTTTCCACGAAAGAGGAGGCAACAAATCGCAAAAAACAAATCGAACATGAACTGGCAAACGGAACGTTTCTGATTCCGTCCACCATCACCGTCAAAGAGTTTTTGATGGAGTGGCTTCCCAAGCAGTGCAACAAGCACAAGTGGACACCCTGCACCTATCAATCCAATCTGGGAACCGTCCAGAACCTCATTATTCCGTATATCGGCGATATGCAGATGCAAAAGCTCAAGCCTTACCATCTGGAAGACCTGTATGCCACTCTCAGCAAAACGCCCTGCGGCCAGTATTATGAGGGCAAAAAGCAGGTGCTTTCGGAAAAACAGCAGCAGCGGTTTCTCTCCGGCACGACCATCCACGAGGTACACCGCCTGCTGCGGACAGCGTTTCAGTATGCGGTGGAGTGGGGCATCCTCATCAAAAGCCCCGTTCCGGTGGACAGCCCTAAAAAGTCAATTCAAGAGCGTGCCATCTGGAATGCAGATGAGATGTGGGCCGCACTTGCCAGCATGGAAGACCCGATTCTGCATCTGGCTGTTCACCTCACACTGGTGGGCGCACTGCGTGAGGGCGAAGTCGCTGGCCTGACTCCGGAAGATCTTGATTTTGAGGGAGCAGACGGCACAGGCACGTTCCGCATCAACAAGTGTATGCAGCGTGTCCAAAAGGCATCGCTGGCAAAAACGGGCAAGGGCTGCATCTTGCAGGAGTTTGAGGATAAGCGCGAGGGCAGCACCACAACGCTGGTGCTCAAAAAGACCAAAACAGCATCTTCCAACCGAACCATCTTCATGACAGCCGTGCTGAAAGAGGAACTGAAACACTGGCTAAAGCGTTTGGAAATGGACGAAGCCGTTGAGCCGGAACGCTATCGCAACAGCGGAATGCTCCTGCGTCTGCCCAACGGTCTGGCGGTAGAGCCGATCCTCATCCGCAAGAAGTTCATCAAGTGGCAGGACGAGCACCCGGAGTTCACTCGCATCGTGTTTCACGGCCTGCGGCATTCCAGTGCCACCTACCAGCTGATGATCTCCGGCGGCGATGTGAAAGCGGTACAGGGCACAACGGGCCATGCCAGTGCCAATCTGCTGGTCAACACCTATGCGCACATCCAGCAGGATTCCCGCAAGAAGCTGGGTAAAAGGTTCGAGGAAGGCTTCTACAAGCCGGGAGCAACGCTTGTGCAGGCTGCCCCGGTTGAAGCAGAACCGACCATCTCGGTATCTGCCTTGGTGGAGCTTCTGAAGGACGCAGACCCCTCTGTAAAAGCGCAGCTCCGCTTGGCTTTGCTGACCTGAATTGCAAAAAATAGCACGGATTGCAGAGTAATTCACGGACTTACTCCATCTGACATGAAAAATGCGGACCGTGCAAAAACCGTACAGAGACCGTGCAAATGGCGTATAAAAAGAAAATCCCACGAGGGAACTCGAATCCCTGGCCCTCTGATTAAAAGAGCTAACCTTGATGGATTTTTGTGCTCCGAGTTGTTGTGAAACACACGATTTTACGGCATTTTTGCATCACTTCGCCATGTGGCGGCTTCTCATGCATTTTCGAGTTGTCGCATTTTTGTCGCACTTTTTTGCAGAACTATAACTGCTACCTTTTTTCATCAGCCATGATAAACAAGGGTTCAAGATCCATAATTTCGGCTGGATAGAAATTGCACAGTTTAGCTGCAACAGGAAGAGTGATCCCGGGTGGTTCCCCTGCCATATTTCAGGATGTTGCACTCATTGAAATTTCGCCGGAGTGAGTTTGGCGGTGGGTGTGGGGAAAGACGAGAGCTATTGTTTGGTATAGAACTTTTTATATCAAAAAACTATACCGCCTATTTGAGCAGTGCAGCTTTAGAGTAAAAATGTTTCCGTCTCAGGATTTTATTCCAAACCGGATGTGTCTCAATAACCAGATCCGTCCCATATCGATCAGCGTACACACTGCATAAATGATCACAACACATACAACAGCATGAGGCACAACATTGCCAACCGTGTACGCGCCGACATTGTTGCAGACATCCCGCCATAGCCAGCGGCGCATGGTGTCGCTGTTGGCATGGATCATGAGGACACCGAACGTAGATGCTGCGATGGTGTTGATACATTTGCTGTATCCAAGCTTCAGGCTGCGGAAGAACAAAAATAGGCTGCCCCCGGTGGCCAACGCCAGAACCTTATTGGAATCCGACACAAAGAAATAACTGAGCCAAATTCCCTTTTCAGCTAAGCGGCTGAGCCATGCAAGTATCACAACGCTCCACCAAGAAAGTATCAGGCAGACCAAAGCTATCATACCGGTAATTCGACTGCTTTCAAACCACGACTGTGGATACAGGCGAAGGTAAGCTGCAATAATATATAGAATACTGAACCATGTAACGTAGTTAAATGTCACTTCTGCTTTCGCAAATGAAGGTAATACCACATAAACACATAGACACCACATCATCAACAAAAAATGCTCCTGCTGCGTTAATGCATGAATCATTTTATTAAGGAATGGAATCAACAGATAGAACAATAAGAAACAGCTCGTGAAACCGTTGCTTACTGAAAAAAATGGAAACAATACTTGCAAGAGGTCTTTCACCGAAAACGCCTCATACCCAGTCAGGAGAAATACCGCCCAAATTCCGATTGTATAAAAATAGTACTCTCCAAGCAACTTACAAAATTTCTGTTTTGTAATATGAGATGTGCACATAAAATATCCAGTAATCAAAACAAAGCAATTGATACCAGTCTTGCCGCCCCAGCCAAATAGGAGCGAAAAGTAGTCTTTCAGTTGTAATTTTGTCTGCGCGTCAATGCACTCGAGCAGGCCTGAGTTCACCACATAATGATGGGCCACAATCACCAGCATGGAAAGAATCCGAAAAAGCTCAAGGTTCGAATCTCTCCCCCCATCAATTCAGAACGTTTCTCCGTTATATTTAGGTTCATCTTTTTCCCTCACAGTTTCTGTTCCAGAACGATTTTGCAGATGCGGTCGACCTCCTCCAGCGGCAGATCAGCATACAGCGGCAGGGTCAGTACCCGCTTGGCAATCCGCCGGGCCACAGGAGTCTCATCCACATCGTACTTTTTATGGAAGCAGGCAAACGTATTGGTCAGCGGATAGAAGTACTTCCGTGCACCAATGCCATTCTTCGCCAGCGCATCAAACACCTCGTTACGGCTGGAGCCAAACAGTTTTTCATCAAACACAACCGGGAAGTATGCGTAATTCGACTTTACTTCCGGCTGCTCCACATTCAGCTGCAACCCATCCACACCGCTCAGATGCTCCCGATAGCGTTCGACAACTGCCTTGCGCTTTGCAATCTCCTCGTCCACGTGGCGCAAATTGCACAGACCCATCGCTGCGCAGAACTCGTTCATCTTGGCATTGGCACCCACAGCATCCACTTCTTCCGGGCCATGAATACCAAAGTTCTTCAGTTCATACAGCTTACGCCCCAGCTCGGGGTCCTTATAGCAGACTGCACCGCCTTCGATGGTATTGAACACCTTTGTAGCATGAAAGCTGAAGCAGGATGCATCACCAAAGTTTCCGATACCCTGACCCTTATAGGTCTCACCAAAGGTATGAGCTGCATCATACAGTACCTTCAACTCGTACTTGTGTGCCAGCCGCTCGATTTCCTCGATATTGCATACGTTGCCATACACATGCACCGGAACGATAGCGCAAGTACGGTCAGTGATCAACCGTTCCAGCTTGGTCACATCCATCGTATATGTAACCGGATCAATATCACAGAACACTGGCTCTAAACCATTGCGTACAATCGCATGAGTGGTAGACGCAAAGGTAAACGGTGTGGTAATGACCTCTCCCTGCAGATTCATTGCCTGAAGGGAAAGTTCCAATGCCATGTGACCATTGGTCAGCAGCTCCACGTTTTCCACACCCATGTACTGCTGAAGTTCTGCCTGCAGGTTCTTATGCTCCGGGCCCATGTTGGTAAGCCAATGGCTGTCCCAAATAGGGCGGATTTCTTCAATATATTCATCCACACTTGGCATGGATGAGCGGGTCACTAATATTTTGTTATCCATATGTTCTACCCTTAAACAAGCTCTTTAATCAAAAACGTACTATCTCGATCAGATGTATTCTCAAATTGAAACCCATTTCTATCATAGAAATCTCGTGCTTTGGGGTTGTCATTATCAACCTCAAGTCGAATTTTTTTCATTCCAGCCTCGACAGCCTTTTCTATACAATGTTGTAGCAGGATACTTCCGTAGCCAGACTTTTGAAACTGCGAACGAATTCCAATCAATGTAATAAAGGCCGCCTTGTTCTCAGAATCATTGATATACATGGCAGCTACTCCAAGCACTCTATTTTCATCTTTCAATAACACTGTATATGAATGTTCCGCTAGCTTTTGACTATACTGATTCAAATCCACTCTCGATTTCAATGATGAAAATTCCGTGCTAAAACTTTGTATCGCCCTATAAATAGCATCTTTTTCCTTTAGACGTTCAAATTTCATTTTCGAACGCCTCCGCAAAAAAGATTTTTCTGTAATCCATCAACCAAACGGGCAGACACAGGACAGTTTTATTTATACCCCCCCCCCATTTTTTATATGATTGTACATTTCGTATTTCATATCTTTTAACATTGTTAAATAGTCATACTGGGGGTTATACTCAAGTTCCTCCACCGCAGGTGTAATATCCATAATGTACTGCGGAGCATTTGGTTTGTCTGGGCGCATAATTATTTCAGACTTTTTCCCTGGTGTGCCAAATACATCAATCATCCCTTGAATTTGATCCAATAAAGATGTTCCCACTCCTGTACCAACATTATAGTAACCACTATCGCGGTCCACGAATAATGCCTTATAAAGCATCTGACAGAAATCTTTTACGTAAACCATGTCCTTTACACGGCTTGCATCACCCCAAACTTCAATGGGTTCTCCTGCAATCGCTCTATTAATCAAAAGTCGATAGCCAATTTTTCTTGGTTCTCCATCAGCATAATATGTATCAATAGGAGAGTACAAATAAATTGAAGGAAGGCGGAAAATAAAACTCTTTATCCCATATAATTCATGGTAATTTTTTATCATATCTACTGCAAAGTTTTTTGACATCACATAAATTGTATGGTCTGTATTAAATGCAAATCTTCTCGGAAGATTCACTGTCAATAAAGGATTTTTTTCACTATACTCTTTAATGTCACCAAAACTCTGTGTAAATAAGATTCTATCCGCATTTGCCGAGCGGCAATAATCAAGTATATTAAGTGTTCCCGTTATATTGACATCAATATACCTTTGAGGTTCATATCCCTTCATCCGTGCAGGCATCATACCTGCCAAATCTACTACCGCATCAACACTTTGTGGTAATTTTTCGAACTCATTCTTTTGGGTAATATCAAGTTGCAAATATTCAATTTTATAGAGTTCAAATTTAGTTGTTTTTCTTGTTCCAACTGCGATAACTTCATTTTCCTTAGTAAAACCATTTTCGAATAGATATTTTATAAAATATGTTCCTGTGTCGCCGCTAGCTCCAAATACTATAATCTTCATCAGGAATCCCCCTCCCAATCCTTATTTCTTCACTATCACTCTATAGTAGTTCTGAATATTGTTGGTAATCTCTTGCATTTCCTCAATGGTATCTGCCTTAAATATCATTGTACCTAAAGAATGCGTTGTGTTTTGATAAGCATGTACTACATCTCCAGGAGTACTTGTGCAATATACATTCAAAAGATTTTTTTCTTTGAATTTTTTATCAAACCAGATATTCTCAAAAATTCCATTCTCCGTGCTCAGCAACATATAATTACTCCAGCACCCAACTGTAGGCACCATTTTCAGCGAGGAACAATCTTCTCCCATCGCCGCACGGATTGTATAATCAACCAAATCTACACCCGTTGCATATTTAATTAGCTGCGGAATATAGCTTCCTCCATTTCTGGGTCCAAGCTCCAAAATATACACTGTATCATTTTCATCAACAATTGCTTCGATATTATATGCTGATGTTTTCATATGGAGGGCTTTAATTAACTTTTGTAACTCACTGTCCACCTTTTCTTTTATTTCAGGATCCAAAAGTGATGGCCAAAATTCCCCCAACGCCACATACTCTCGAGTACCATTTCGACCGCTATAAAGCTCATTTCCATAACTAGTAAAGACAAGTTTTCCATCCACGGAAAATCCATCGCCAGAGATCTGATAACCTTTTTTCTTTATAAATTCTTCTACGATAAAGCGACCGCAACGTGAATATGAAAGTGCCTCCTCTACAGCATTTTTCAGCTCAGAACTACTGTAAATTTTAACAACACCCTTACTTCCAGAAGAATCCACCGGTTTCACCATGACGGGGAACTGAAATTGTTCTATATCCTTTGCCGCTTCTTCACAGCTGGTGTAGCCATGTGCCTTTGGACAATTCAAACCATGGTTGTGTAAAAAGTCACGGAACAAATCTTTTTCCGTCAGAATCTTTACCGATTCATATGGATTACCGGGTAGACCCATTTTTTCTGCCACATATGCAGCAGTAGGCGCTGCCGGATCTGATGCATACGCCACAATGCCATCAATCTGAAGTTTTTTTGCCAAGCTCAACACTGCTTCTTTATCTGTTGTGCTGACATTGTAATATTCGTCTGCAAATTTGTGCCCCGGGTTTTCAGGAAGATAGTCACAAGTAACCGTATAGAATCCCAATTCCTTGGCTTTTTTTATACTCGGGATTTGTTGCTGTGAACCTCCAAGAAGGAGTATTTTTTTCTGTTTCATAATTTTCCTTCCCTTAATGAATCTCTTTTACAAATTTTGCAATCCTATCGCACGCTTCAAGCAAAATTTCTTCTTTTAATGTACATGCAATACGGACAAATCCATCATAGGCATCACCATAAGTAATTCCCGGTGCTACTGCTACATGCTGTTGTTTGAGTAACTGGCGTGCAAACGTTATAGAGTCCATCTTTGTATTCTGAATATTAACAAACAGATAAAATGTTGCTACTGGCTCTAAGCAAGAAATATTTTCTATCTTATTAATCGCAGCACTCATGCTTTTACAACGCTTTTCAAATATTCCCGCAATCCATTTGTCATTGGCACAATACTTATATGCAGCAATTCCTGCATATTGAGATGGAAGTGCCGCACATGCTGCGACATTTTCCTGAAGCTTTATCATGCTTGCAATTATGTTATCTGGTCCAATCGCATATCCAATACGATAACCAGTCATTGCAAAACGCTTAGAAAGACTATCTACAACGATTGTCCGTTCTTTCATTCCATTAAACGTCGCAATGCTTCTATAGGGTGAAGACGTATATACAAGTGATTTATACACTTCATCAGATATCACAGCCAAATCATACTGAACTGCTATCGCGGCCAATTCTTGTAGGGTATCTAACCCTAAAATCTGTCCGGTTGGATTACAAGGAGAATTTAGAATCATCGCAACTGTCTTTGATGTGATTGCTTCTTTGATTTGACTTGCACTTACGACAAAGCCAGACTCTTCTGATGTATTTACAATAACCGGAATGCCACCGCAGGAACGAACCATTTGAGCATAGTTAACGTAATAGGGTGCTGGAATAATTACTTCATCCCCTTCATCTATCAAGCAGCGCAGCGAGAGATATAAGGCTTCCATTCCACCCACAGTGACTATAACATTTCTTTCCGGGGCAACTTTAATCTCATATTCCTTTTCAAATTGTTCAGAAATCACCTTTCTAAATTCAACCAATCCAGCATTTGCAGAATATCTGGTTTTGCCCTCACGAATAGCAACACATGCCGCTTCTTTGATTCTATCGTCCGGCTGAATATCTGGGTCTCCCAATGTCAAATCAATTACATCATCATATTCCTGAGCCAAATTAAAGAGTTCTCTCGTCAACGACGGTGTAATGGAATTTACCGCCTGCGAAATTTTCATTAAAACTTCCCCGCTTTCACACTTTTCACCATACTCCACAGATACTCGAATGACTCCAACTGCAGCACAGCCGATGCACCAATATAAATTCCTGCACCAAGCGGCACTTGAATCAGCAACGTAACCGCACTAGATAAGCCCAACAGGCTGATCAGATAAACACAGCACCCCATAATTACAGCTAATATAATACCAGGCATAATATCTTTCAGCTGCTCAAAATAGCTATAATCCAGCAGTTTCCAGTTTGGCCAAGAATTAATAATTTGGCTCAAGAGACTGCTGACCAAAAGGCTGTACGCCATTGCCATAACGCCAAACCACATCGTCGACAATAGCAGTACCATCCCCATGATCTTTTTTACAATTTCCAATTTCAAGAATAAATCGCTGCGCCCCATAGCCTTGATTGCGTTCAGATTAGCGGTATGAATCGGATAAAACATATATGTAATGCAAAAAATCTGCATAAAGGGCACACAAGAGAGCCATTTATCCGTCAAAACCAGCTTAATAACAGGTTCTGCACAAAATGCAAGGCCCATCATCAGCGGAGCCATGATGTAGGTACTGGTTTTAATTGCTCGCCGTGTCATAGCTTTCACTTGGACAGGATCATCCTGTGCGCTGGCCATAGTCGGCAAAAGTACGCTGTCAATTGATGAGTTAATATTGTTGACGACCACATTTGGGAATTTATCTGCCTGATTGTAGTAAGCAAGATCAGCAGAGGAATACATCTTGCCGATAACCAGACTGCGTAAATTGTTGTACACTGTATCCAGCAATGCTGAAGCCAAAAGCTTCCACCCAAAGGTAAGCAATCCCTTCAGACGCTGCCAAGAAAACTTTTTCTTGGGCCGCCATTTTACTGTCAACCACAGAATCAACGTGTCAATGGTCGTATTAGATAGTTGCTGCACCACAATAGCCCATACACCAAAACCAGCATAAGCCAACCCAATGCCCAGGAATGCAGAGAAAATCGTTCCTCCCAGCGTTGCAAAGAAGAACCGCTTGAACAGCATATTCCGAGACACATAAGACTGTTGGATTCCCTTCACACCAGAGATTACGATGGTCAAGCTGATAACCCGTACCAATGGAGTCAATGTCGCATCATTGTAAAACGCCGCAATAAGCGGTGCTGCCACAAACATAACTCCATATAGCACTAAGCAGACCACAAAGTTGAAATAGAACACCGAAGAAAAATCCAGATCATCGGCATCCTTTTTCTGTATGAGCGCTGTACCTAGACCACTGTCCACGAATACCTGCATGATGGTAGTAAATACTGTGATCAACGCAATGGTTCCATAATCCTCCGGTGCAAGGATACGCGCAAGTACGATAGATACGATAAAGGTTACAAGTTGGGCACCGCAGCGCTCAGCAAAACGCCAAAGGAAATTACTTAAAACAAATTGAGATTTCATTATAATTTTATTATTTTTCTCCAAACAGCTTTCTGCTGTACATTTTTTTTGTAATGAAAGGAATACAGCACGCAACAGCAGCCGTTATCTTTCGTTTCAATGAAAGCTTGTTAAATATTTCACGGTTTTTCATCTTAAAAAGCGTTCTAGTATTCCCTGATAACATTAGACCCATATACATCTGCTGCGATTCCCGTAGAAGACATATATCATGAAATTTTCCTTCTGTGTACCTATCAAATGATTGAAGCGTTTGGGCCATATTTTCTGTTTGTCTGCAAACATTCTTGATTCGGTTGCCTTTTTTTTGCCGTTCCGACCAACTTGTTGGCACACCACGTCGATAGCAAGACATTGCCGCATCAATATAATAAACCGGGCCAAGACTTGCAAAATATAGCATGTACGTTTCATCCCCAACAGCACACACAGTTTTGAATTCCGGCGGGTTTTTCTCATATTCTCGCCACATATCTCCATTGAACAGATACGAACTTGTTTGAAATTGGTAATTTTGACCCATCATCAGGAATTCATCCGGTAAAATTTTTCCTTCCGCACACTCCACTTCTGGGAATGTAATTCCTGTCGGTTGTTCATCCTCTGAAACTTCCACGGTTTTATGTACACAGAAAAAGCAATCCTTATTCTTCTCTAATGCATCAACCTGTCTTTGCAACTTTGATGGATCTGTCCAATAATCATCTCCTTCACAAATTGCAACATATTTTCCCTTTACTGCTGGAAAAAGGATTTTTTCTGTAATATTTACATTTTTTGAGTATTGATTTTCAGTTTGATAAATCCCATGGATGATGTCAGGATATTTTTTTTCATACTCCCTGATAATCTCTGCCGTTTTATCTGGCGATGCATCATCATTGACAATCACTTCATATTTGAAATCTGTTACCTGGCTCACAAAGCCATCTAAGGCCCTTCTAATGTATTTTTCATGGTTATACGCTGTGCAACAAATACTCACTATAATTTGATCATTCATCTTTTGCACCTCCCCATAACGTCATCATTTTATTATTTTCTTGATTTTATTAAAGCACCTGTATAAAGCGATCCAGTTGTTTTTTATTAACTGAAACGAAATGCCTTTTGCAACAAGTTCCGTTCTTAAGTAGTTGTTCTTTTGCCAATTCGGGTATTTTTCTTCAACCCATTCACGTGTTTTTCGGAGCGCCTCTTTATTTCCATCAAAGCTTTCCAGAATACGGATAGAGTTGTAAACCAATATATGCAAAATTGCCAGCCACTCTAGCTCGTCGTGATATTCTGTTTGTATGGGTTCAGTCAGTTGCTGTAGTGCTGCATCAAATGCCCTCACGATGTCAAGCGCTGAATCCTTAGGCGGACTCTGCAATGTACTTCCTGGCCGCCTTACATAATGATATAAACACTCACCAACGGTATATTCTTCCCCAATTGTTGCCAGAATTGCCGTTGCAGATGCAAAATCTTCTCCGATTTTTACTCCCTGTACTAAGTGAATCCCGCACTCACAAAGCGCCCTGCGCTCATAAATCTGCATACATAACGAATCGCTGTACAACAAACCGGTATTCGCACTCGCTTCACTGTATTCTTTGAGCCAACGATCATGCTTTTCCAGAAGAACTCCATTTGGTGAACGGACATCATAATTAAATGCCAACACTTTCGGATGATATTTTTTCAATAGAGCAATGATTTTATCCAATACAATCGTATCGACATAATCATCCGCATCCATAAAGAAGATATGCTGTCCATCTGAACGTTCAAGGCCATATTCCCGGGCTGAGTTTTGTCCGCCGTTTTCCTTTTTATAATATTGGATATCCAACGGGGAACTGTCAATCAACTTTTGGATTTTAGCGCTGAACTCCGGCTTTGAACCATCATCAACAGCAATGATTTCAACTTCATGTGCATGTGCACACTGTAAGGAAGCAAGGCACCTTGAAAAATATTCTTCGGGTGTATTATAAATTGGTATAATTACAGAAAGCGTTTTCATGTTTTCCTCGTATGTGGTTTTATGCCTCTAAAATATCCGCAATCCGCTCACAGGCATGGCCATCGCCATAGGGATTGCTCGCCTTGCTCATAGCATCATACTCTGCCTTGTCCGACAGCAGACGACTGAATTCCTTGTAAATAGTTTCCTCTTCCGTACCAACCAACTTCAGTGTACCTGCGGCAATGCCTTCCGGGCGCTCGGTGGTGTCACGCATTACGAGAACCGGCTTACCTAGAGAAGGAGCCTCTTCCTGAATGCCACCGGAATCAGTCAGGATCAGATAGCTGCGGCTCAGGAAGTTGTGGAAGTCCAGCACGTCCAGTGGCTCGATGATATGGATACGATCATCGTCACCCAAATACTCCTGCGCAATTTCACGCACAACTGGGTTCATGTGAATGGGATAAATTGCCTTCACGTCCGGATGCTCGTCCATGACCCGGCGGATTGCTTTGAACATGTGCCGCATCGGTTCACCAAGGTTTTCACGGCGGTGTGCTGTAATCATAATCAGACGGCTGTCTTTCGCCCAATCCAGTTCGGGGTGTGTATAATCTGCCCGCACCGTTGTTTTCAGCGCGTCAATTGCAGTGTTGCCTGTGACATAGATGCTGTCCGGGTCTTTACCCTCCTTCAGAAGATTCTGCTTTGACAACTCTGTCGGAGCAAAATTATACTGGCTGATGATGGACACTGCCTGGCGGTTGAACTCTTCCGGGTAGGGGCTGTAAATGTTATAGGTGCGCAGTCCGGCTTCCACATGTCCGACCGGAATCTGCAAGTAGAAGCAGGCCAGCGCTGTCACAAAGGTGGTAGATGTATCACCATGCACCAGTACGACATCCGGCTTTGCTTCTTCCAGAACGGTTTTGATTCGTTCCAGAATATTGACTGTTACATCAAACAGCGTCTGCTTGTCCTTCATGATGGAAAGATCGTAATCCGGTACAACAGAAAACGCTTCCAACACCTGATCCAACATCTGCCGGTGTTGGCCGGTCACGCATACAATCTTTTCAATGTTTTTACGCTTCTTCAGCTCATTGACCAATGGGCACATCTTGATTGCTTCCGGCCGTGTGCCGAAAACCAGCATAACTTTTTTCATAAATGCTCAAGCTCCTCACAAATCTGTTTCATTATTTGCATATTATCTGTAGCCGCATAGAATTTTTGGGCATTTTTTCTGTAAAGCTGCTCATTCTCTAAAATTTTCTTTATCCCACGAACAATATCATCGATGCATGAAAAATCTACGCACGAGGCTGCACACGCAGCACCCACTGTTTCTACAAGTCCAACATTATCCGAAGTCAACATCGGCAGACCAAATTTTGCATACTCATAGATTTTATTCGGCGCACAAAACACATTATTTAAATTTGAAAAGTCATAGTTGGCAATTCCGATATGCGCCGCTTGTGTCACAATCAAATGTTGCGGACTCGGGACATAGCCAAGATATATGGTGTTTTTATAAATACCCTTTGCCTCATCAACAACCTGCTCGTCACCTTTTCCCATAATCCAAAAGACAACATTCTCATCATTGATTTCAGCCAATGCTCTTGCGATATTAGAAAGCGGACGATCTTTCGATATAATTCCCTGATACAAAACAATGCTTTTCTGCTTGCATTCATCCATTATCTTATATATCTCAGGATCAACTTTAGCGTATTCTCCTTGTTTCTTTTCTGACTCTTCTATTTCATATGGCTTATTAGGCATAACATAGGGGTGCTTTTTCAGATGATAACGGCTTTTCATAATAGCTGCTCGATGTTTCTCGCAACATATGATTGCTTCCGCCTTGGGCAGTATATTCAAAAGCAGATTGTCGATCCATTTTTGATCATCGTACAATTCCAAAATAGATGCAACAAATCTACGCCCTTCCAAAATATTTCCCAGCGTCATTATAGATTCACAATTTCCAAACCAAAGAATCTCCGAGTCTGGGATACTTTTAATGATTTTTTTTGCTTCGTAACGATAATTCAATATTTTTTTGACAGATTGCAGTTTTCCATTTTTCAAGCTATCGGAAAACAATTCGTGATGCTTTATTTTTCTCTTGTCAAGCAATTGATTTATAAAATCCGAATTTTTTCCATGGTAAACTTCCAACTCTACACCCAAATCATTTAGCATCAAAATTTGAGCCAGACAAGGTGGATAAAATTGAAATCCCTTTTTTAAAAAATAAAACATCTTCATATCGTATCTTCCAACCTAAAATCATGTTACCATTAGCTAACACAATAGCCTGTAATTCTTTCTATTATTACGTCAGATATATTGTTTTTCCCAAAAGCATCAACTTTTTCATATTAAGTCCACCATTCAAACGGGTACGTTGTCTGCCACGATGGTGTCCGATATATAGTAGCTATTACACCATACAATGCAAATAAAATCAGGATCGCTGCAGTAAGTAGTTTTCGATTTTTTCCATACTGCAACCTAGATACATGTTCTGAACTATACATAATGGCATAAATTAAAAAAACATCCGAAATTCGTGTTAATATTGTTGCCTGATTTGCTGCTACCAGTAGCACAATATTCGCAATAGACATTCGATAAAGCGCCAAATCACAGGTATTTTGGTTGCTCCTATTCCCAATTCCACTTACCCATAACGGAACGATTAACATTAGTCCCAAAATAATAATTTTCAATATAATTGCAACTCTCGCTTGACCATCCATGTACACCCCCGAAATATAATATTGATATTTCGGGAAAAGTTCTAGCAATAGTTTTAACACCGGCTGCAGTAACAGTGCAATTCCAATTGCACCGGCTACCATTATTTTTTCATAGATCCAGTTCTTTTTCAGTTGTCCTTCACGAGGTTCTTTAATCCACCACAGCATTGGATACGCAAACAGAAACACGTAAGACACCGCATGGAATTGTGCTGCCAAAACTACTAATATACAAAACCGAAGCAGTCTTTTTTCCACCAGCGCATCAAAAGCCAAAAACAATACTGCCATTGCGAGTGCTTGCCGTAACACGCTCATCCAGCCATCGATTACAAGCATCTCGACGATTAGACACACAACCATTCCTGGTGCCTTACTCCACTTGCTCAGCCACCTTGCAAAGGATAGGTATACGATCATTCCTTCTGCAATCAGGACACTCTGTCTTGTCGAACTGATTCGGGTCAGAATATAAGTAAACAGCATATATCCTTTCTCGAACCCTCTATCCGATAGTACTTGTGCTAATGTCATGTTACGAACTAAATCAAACAAGTCTGTATAAGTACGAGTATCATTACCTATGCTCTCACCATGAAACATCGTCATCAATGCCAACGGAAACAACGCCCAAAAGAGGTAGATTACCTTTCTTTTTTGCTGCATAGAACAAAATGCTTTCATAGCATAAGCTACCAAAACTTCATAGCCCACTAAGCCTAGAAATTCTACTATCGCAAGCACATTTTTCTCCATGATCAACCATTTACCCATCGACTGTAGACTTGTTCCAAGCGATTCCCGCACCCAACATCAGAGAAGGCGCTTTGCTTTAAGCGCTCGGCATATTGCTCCCGCTCCGTTTTTTTTCGGAGCGCCGTTTCAAGTCGGCTCGCCCAAGTTTCCGATGTGTCGCTCAAGCATACATAATCAACAAGATCTGTATATACCATCTCACACGTAACTGTATCAGACACTACCATCGGCAATCCCATCGCCTGCGCTTCAACGCCTGTTACTGGAAGTCCTTCAAAAAAGCTGGGGAGAAAAAATGCATCCATGCCCTGATACAATTCCACCGTATCGTTCCGGCTTCCCAGAAGCTTTATATATTTTGTAAGCTTTTTCTCTTCTATATAAGTTTTCACCCGTTCCTCAAGTGGCCCATTTCCAACCCACCAGTATTCTGCATTCGGAACATTTTTTAATAAGCATTTAAAAACGTCAATTGCAAAAAATGGATTTTTTTGCTCTGCCAATCGTCCTACCGTTCCTACTACAAACTTGTCTGTAGCATTCATCTTTTGCCGCACAGATTTACGCATCGTTGGATCAAAGCGATATTTTTCTGTTTGAATCACATTCGGAATCACCGTAAACCCTTGATCTTCGAACATTGCACGGCCTGCCAGCTGTGAACATGCCGCATAATTTGTTGCCAGCGAACGCAGCACTGGAAGAAAAAAACGATTTCGGAACGCTTTAGCAGGTGTCTCTCCCATTTTTGAATTATGGCTGTGCAAAATCCGTACCGGAACACCTGCCTTTTTTGCGCACCACATCATTGGAATAGAAATATGCAGGGTATTATCATGGATGATGTCATACCGACCATCCGACAAAATTTTATTACAGACTTTAACATGCTCAGGAAGGTTTTTGATACCCGGAAGAAAAAACATTTTTCCACCTGCAGCCTCTACCTCAGCATAATAAACAGAGTCGCCCTCTTTGTAAGATGCAATATCCACCTGCACCTCATCATGATTGAGATTACGCAGGTAATTCATCACAAAGCTTGCCACACCGTTTGCAACAAAAAGATTAGGAACAAGCATTAACACTTTTATTTTTTTCATACAATTCTCTTATATCTGTAAGAACGAGTCATCCACATTCATGTCAACTTTTCTCATAATCAGATATTTGCTTTCTCTCGCTCTCTGCAAATCATCTTCTGTTAAAATATCCGGGCTGTTCGCACCTTTTTGAAAATGTAAATATGTAAGATAGTCTGTATTTTCATCAGCATAAGGTGACAACATCACCAATGTATGAAAGAAGGATTCATCCGGACAAGTTGTATTTTCATAGAATTTATAATATTCCGGATGTATAGTGAGGTACTGCATAATCCAATCAATTGTTTCTCTCTTTAATGCCCACCATGAACTTCCAAAATAGAAATCTATCCCTAGCTGTTTTCTCTCGAAAATTTTCCACGTCCGATTGTATCCTCCGGTGAATTCAACCCACCCCCTCTTGATGATCTTTTGCCACGGTTTTCTGCCAATAAGTTTAATTGGAAAATAGATTTGATTCCGTTTATCCAAATTGTTTTGTTGATGACTTCCATGGTTTTTACTATTCCAATACTGAACAAAATTCGTGCCATTGTGTTCTTCAAAAAACTTTACAATTTTATCTGCTGAACGAAGCGGCCAATCTTGTCCACTAATCAACCAATAGTAGTCATAGCCCCCCCTTATACCAGCAACAGCTGTATTCAAAAGATTTAGCGTTGCCGTAACCTGCGAAATCTGTGCCCATTCCACCGAAACACGCTGTTCATCCGGAAGCACAAACACATTTTCCCTATGAATAATTTTATCTGTAAAGTCAGCCTTTTTATCAATATGAAGATAGCAATCAATATCCGGATGATTTAAACGTTCAAGCAATAAATTGATTTGTTTTGGATTTTTATGACATTGAATCAAGATTGCAATTTTCATTATATCCTCATTTCTTTTTTGAATCCCTGATGTTTCTATATTTAAGGAATCCATTCACCATATACCAGCACTCATAATAAGCGGCCTCTATCGGGTTCAATCCGACATACCGATATGTATTCCAATTCATCTTTGCAGCCTTGAACTTGTTGCCCGACTTCGATGACTTTGCAATTCTATAAATGAGCAACCGCTCATCCACACCATAGGCTTTCTTTCCTTCTTTCAGGATGCTGAGCCAAATTGCGAAGTCCTCGTGCATCCCATCACCGATTGCATAGTGCTTTGCATATAGCTCTTTACGCACCAGCGCCGAGGAATTGGACAGCACATTCTGCTTCAGCAATTGACGATACGTGACCTCCGCAGGAGCATGAAGATACCAGTCAATTGGCTGCCCATCCGAATCCATAAAAGCAGAACCTGTAAAAAGGAGGTCAGCATTGGTTCTTCTCTGAAGGTCAATCTGCTTTTCCAGTTTTTTCGGTGCCCATGCGTCATCGCTGTCAAGAATCGCGATCCATGAACCTTTCGCTTCTTCCAGTCCATGCTTGCGCGTATAGGACACACCGCTGTTCTTTACATTAGAGATAAGACGGACACGACTATCCTTGGCCGCAATACTTTTGACCAGCTCTGCCGTTCTGTCTGTTGAGCAGTCATTGACCACAAGAAGCTCAAAATTCGTGTAGGTCTGGCTCAAGACTGAGTTAATCGCCTGCTCTATTGTTTTTTCAGTATTGTACGCTGCCATAATGATACTGATCAGCCCAAAATCCTCCTGCATCATTCTTCCGTCTCCTGTCCCATTGCCGTAGTTGCACCTTCTGCCACACCTTCCGTGCTCTCCGGCATGAACAAAATCTTCACCGTTGCCAGCATGATCTTCAAATCTTCCACAATGCTGGGGTGCGCAATGTACATCAGATCCATCTGCAGCTTATCATACGGTGTCGTGTTATATTTTCCGTACACCTGTGCATAGCCGGTTAGACCCGCCTTGGCCTGCAGCCGCAGAGCAAACTCCGGCATTTCTTCGCAGTACTGGGCTGCGATTTCAGGCCGCTCCGGGCGGGGGCCGACGATGGACAAGTCACCCTTGAGGATATTCAGCAACTGAGGAAGTTCATCCAAACGGCAAGCGCGGATGATGTGTCCCACCTTCGTGATGCGGTCATCTTTATCACCGGTGGAAAGGCGTGCTACACCATCCTTTTCGGCATCCACCCGCATGGAACGGAACTTGAGGATTTCGAACTGCTTTCCGTCTTTGGTCAGACGAACCTGCTTATAGAACGCGGGGCCACCATCGGATTTGACCGCAATGGCTGTGATCAGAAAGAGCGGGCTAAGAACGATCAGCGCAATCAGGGAGATCACAATATCCATTGCCCGTTTCACAAACAGATACTCCGGGCTTGCCATATAGCGCCCCACCCGCAGAACCGGCAGATGGAACATGTGCATCGGCTGTGAACCGCTCATGATCACATCGCCCACACGAGGGATCACAAACACATTGATGCCCTGTCCCACACAGTATTTCAGGATGATATTGCGCTCATGGCTGTGAACACCGCTGATGAACACGCTCTGCATTCCATCCAGCAGGCTCAGGTCGTTCAGGCACTCTTCAACGTTCAATGTCATCTTGACATCGTACTTTTTCGAGAGGCCGTATTCATTGATGAGCTTTTCCAGTCCATGCCGGACATCGTAGACCACTGCGGTGGGTTGAGGCGGAAAAGTCCGGAAATACCAGGTATGGGCGCATCTTGCCCACAGGGTTGCCATCACGACCTGTCCTGCAATCGCCGCGATGCCCGGCAGAATATTGCAGAGCCGTCGAGACATCAGGCAGATCACGATATACAGGATGCCGTCTGTCGCCATTGCCGCCAGCACTTGCCCGTAAATCAACTCTGAAATGCGCTGCAGGGACATCCAGAACGCATCGTAGACTTTTCCCAGCAGGAAGAACAACACCGCAAACAGACCGATCATGGTCCAGTTGCCCCTCCAGCCAAACTTTGCATAGACCTGATATGAATAATACAGCTCCCAACAAAGTGCAAACGGAATTGTGATCATTACCAAATCGATGATTTTTACGATCTTCAACATCACATCATGCTGAAATTTTGACATAATACCCCAATAACTCCTTCAATTGTTTTCTTTGGTTCTCATCAGCCTTCCTGATGCTGCCATGAGTCGAGCTTTTTCCACTACATTTCAACAGCATCTAATAAAGCCATATACTCCTCCTGCCGCAATCAAGGAGTATCCTCCATTTGAATCATGGAAGATACCTCTTATTCTTCACCTTGTACCAATTCTCGCCTTATTTTATCATGAATTTACCAGCACTTCAATAGAAATACCTTGTATCATTCCAAATTGACGGAGAAAAAAACAACATTCTAATGCGATTTCATCCGATTTTAGACAAGAAATGCAATTTATGGAAATTACGAAAACATTTCTTTGATCACAAGGGGTCAGACAAGGGTCAAGCAAAGGGAGGCATTCAAATGGCAAAACGAGGAGAAAACATCCATAAGCGAAAGGACGGCCGCTGGGAGGGGCGTTATATCAAAGGGCGCACCGCCGAAGGAAAGCCCGTATGGGGGTACCTGTATGGGTATGCGTACAGCGAAGTCCTGGAAGAACTGATCAAGCAGAAGGCTCTGTCCGGATTCTATCAGCTCTCCGGGAAATCGATGCATTTTTCAGAACTGGCAGCGCTTTGGCTTACGGCTCTCAGGCAGAGTGTCAAAGAATCCACATATGTTCATTATCAGTACACTCTGCACAAATATTTTCTTCCTGTTTTAGGCAGTCTGCCGGTCTCAAGTATGACGGATTCTTTGCTGGAACGTCTTTTTCTTCAAATTCTATCGCCCTCAGATCGGAGCCACAAGCCACTTGGCGCATCCTCGGCACAGGAATGTCTTGGGATGCTGCGGCGAATCTGCAAGTATGCTGCACATCTGCACCTCATGCCGTCCATCGAGATATGCGTCAAGCTGCCACACACACAGAAATCAGAACCACAGCCCTTGACCCGGACAGAACAGGATTCTCTCCGGGAATTTCTTTTATCAGAACCAACCACCCGTAAAATCGGGATGCTTCTGCAAATGGAACTTGGATTGCGAATCGGGGAGGTCTGCGGCCTGCAGTGGGGGGATTTTGATGAAGGCACAGTAACGATCCGGTGCACCGTCTGCCGAATCTGTTGTGGAAATGGTCATACAAAAGTTGTGATTCAGACACCCAAAACACAGCATTCTAACCGTGAACTTCCGCTTCCGAAGCCGTTGCTGAAAACTCTACGCAAGTTGCACAGAAAATACAGCGATACCACATGGTTTCTCTCCGGAAACGAGGAACGGCCTGTAGAACCACGCTGTTACCGCAAGAGTATCCAATGCTACCTGAAGCAGGCCAAGATCCGGAAAATCCACCCACATGTTCTGCGTCATACGTTCGCTACGACCTGCCTGCAGGCTGGATGTGATATCAAGACCTTGAGCGAGCTGTTAGGCCATTCCAATGCAACGATCACACTGCAGCGATATGTTCACTCTGACTTAGGCCGTAAGAGACAGGAGTTGGAGCGCATCACACGCTGGCTTCATAAAGGGTCAGACAGGAGTCGCCCGCTAAAGCAAACCGCATAGTTGCAGGAAAAATCAGGCCATTCTCTCAACGATTCAAATGGAGGATCCCACTTTTAGTATGACCTGTTTTGTTTTCCAGATGCATATTTTATCCCGGACTGGGGAGAACAAATAACTCTTCCTTTCAGCCAGAATAACCCCCGGCTCCAGATTTTTAACCACCCCCACCCCACTTCTAACTGCCTCTGACTTCCGCCAAACAAAAAGCCAGCATATCATATGCAAATCGTACAATACACTGGCCATTCCGGTTATTCTCTTATCCAGCTTTCTGCGTGAGCCACTTTTCCACTGTCTCCATGCTGAAGCCAATCGCTCTTGCAATCTGCTCTATCGTCAGACCCTGCTCATAGAGGTTCTTCGCCGTCATCTGAGCCTGTTCTTCCCGACCCTCTGCATGACCTTCTGCACGGCCTTCTGCATAGCTTTCATCTCGCAGATTTTCCATCACTTTACACATTTCGCTCACTCCCTTCGGATTTTCCTTCAGATACCGGGTCTTCTCGGCAAGGATCTCAAAATTCATATCATCGGCACTGGTACAGTTGAAGTCGTGCATCAGCTTGCCAATGTCAGAGTCATCCCGATATTCACCGTTTACATACAGGACTAAACCGGAATGTCCTACTCCATCCGCAGATGCCGCCACACCGCAGGACGACATTACATGATATTTAAAATAAGATGTTCAGATACTTTTCTGCTTCTGTGCGGATAATCTGCAAATCATCTTCATATCCCATGACTTTGCAAATGTAAAAAGCTTCCCGATAGCGTTCGACACTCTCCTCCTTTTTTCCAAGAAAGAAGTCGCATTCAGCTTCGATTTCCAAACACGAGTGAAGCACCTGATAATGTCCATATTTTATACATGCTTCTTTTCCGTATCTTGCCACCTTTGCGCCTTCCTCATACTTTTGCGACAAATCCAACGATCTAGCAAAATTATACAAAACCAAGGGAAGCATCCTGTTTGAAGTAACCGTTTCCGGAAGATGCCTTCTTATATATTGAAGCAGTCGATAGAAAATATCGGCTGCTTTTTCATTGTCACCGCTCAAAGAATACGCATTTCCAATTTGATTGACCAGTTTCATTTCATCCAATGTAAAGAGAAAGTCTTCAATTTTGTCCAGTTGAAAATCCGGTATGGTCATCCGAATGGCTTGCAACAACATTTGAATCCGCTCGTCATTTGAATATCTTTTATCCAATCCTCCCAAAAGGACTTTCGATCGAAGAATAAACTGTTGTGTGATTTGATCATCCGGCTTTGCAATTTTCTCAAGCCGACTTATTTTGTCAAAGCCTTCCTCAACGCACTTTAGCGCATTACAGGAAACAATTTCCTTCTTGAGTGCTTCTATTTCCAGTTCTTCCGGTGTTACCAGCGCATAATATCGGTCATCCGGCAGACCAAGGCGCTGCAGAATCGCATTGATTCGGTTTCGGCTGGGGGTCTGTTTTCCGTTTTCAAATCTGGACAATGTAACGGATTCACAAATGCCTGCACAGACCTGCTCCTGTGTCAACCCGAGATCCAAACGCCGCTGGCGGATATACTCACCCAATTTGTAATTCTGCATTTAGCAACTCCCTCCAAACTTTAGTATTGCCATAATTGTAATATACTAGGTTTTGTACGTGTGTGCAAGCGTCTCTTGTGCAAACCTGTCGTCCCATGTAATTTTTTATTACACCAGACGATATGGTCAATTGAAATCTTTTGTGATAAAATACAGGCACATGAAATACATTCTAAGCTCTTTGACATACGCATGGAGGAAACAATGATACACTATCTGAAAAAGCAATGGAGGCTCAGTACCCTCACCTGCTTGTTTGCCATCATCGCCTATGGTGCTCAGGCTCTGATTCAGCTTGCCTTGATGAAGATTTTTGATGCCGTGGTATTGCTGGATCTGCGGAGTACTATCTTTTGGACGGCAGTTGATCTGACCTGCTGGGGAGGCTATTTTCTTTTTACTGCTTTACAGGAGCATTGTCAGGCCAAAACAATTCGCGCTTTGAACAATACGGTGCGAGATGGGCTGTATCACTCCTTCCTGCGCAAGAGCCATACCGATTTTCATCAGTCCGACACCGGAGAATATCTCGCCCGGCTGACCAATGATATGAAGCAATTAGAACAGCTTGCGTGGATCCCCTTCTTCGGCTGTGTAGGCAGAATTGCGCAGATCGTGTTCAGCATTTTGGGACTTGCCTTTTTGCATTGGTCGCTGGTTGTTTTTTCCGTGATCACAGCAGTTGTCCTTTGGCTCTCCCCGAAACTATTCCAGAAGAAGCTGGAGCTACTTGGGCAAAACTGCGGTGTGCAGCAGACTGCCGCCATCAACCATTTGAAGGACCTTCTGACAGGCTTTGACGTACTCCAGTTTTTTGGCAGAGGAAATCTCTTTCTCCAGCAGGGAAATAGAATCAGCGATGACATCGAAAAGCCCAGTTGCCAGCTGAGCTATGAAAAATCTCGCATGGAGGCGTTGATTGGCTTTATCAACGTCGCACTTCAGCTCGGCTCGCTTGTGCTGATTGCTGTGCTGACCAGCATGGGACTTGTCACCACAGGCACACTTGCAGGTGGTGTCAATCTGATCGGAGGCGTGGCAAACGGCTTTAACAGTTTGGCCGGTTTGCGTCTCTCCCTTTCAGCCAGCAAGCCCTACTTTTGCAAGCTGCCAACGGTCGATACTGATTCCAAATCGGAAGAGATTGCTCCTATGTCACCGCTGAAAGCCTCCATTACGGTAGATAGAGTTTCTTTCTGCTATGATGAGAAAAAGCCCATCCTGAAAGATGCCTCCTTCCGCTTTGAAAAGGGCAAAAAGTATGCCCTGACAGGCCCCTCCGGCTGCGGAAAATCCACTCTGCTCAAGCTGCTTTTGGGCTGGCTGCCGGACTATACCGGTACGATTTCGTTTGACGATGTGGACATTCACACCGTTACACCCGCTCAGCTCCAGCAACAGATGAGTTACATTGAGCAGAATGTGTTCCTGTTCAATACTACGATTCGGGAGAACATCACACTGGGTGAAGATTTCTCGGAAGAGCAGCTGCATGCGGCCATTCAGGGCAGTGCCCTTGCCGCAGATTTGGCCGCCATGCCCGATGGCCTTGACACCGTTGTAGGTGAGAATGGCAGTAATCTTTCCGGCGGTCAGAAGCAGCGTGTCGCCATTGCCCGTGCCCTGATTCACAATCGCTCCATCCTGCTGGTGGACGAGGGCACCAGTGCGCTGGATCAGAAAAACGCCGACCTTGTGGAAAAGAGCCTGCTTACCAATCCCGACCTGACACTGATCCTCATCAGCCACCACCTGTCGGCAGCGCGCCGTGCGCAGTTCGACCGTGTGTATGAGCTGGCACCTGTAACGCAATGATCGCCCTGTAATTTCCCCTCAAATCATAAATACGCCCTGCATGCCGACCAGTGCCGGTGTGTGGGGCCTTTTGCAGTGAAACCGAAACGCTCCACAAGGCTGCTCATATCCTGACCACCAAGGACAAGCCTGCCGATTGCACGGACGACCCCTTCCTTGTTGAGAAGATGTGTGCCGAGTTGGAGGGCCGATGCATAGTAGTTCAGCGTTGTCGATGTCTGTGCATGTCCAAGCCGCCCGGAGACCGTTGTGATCGGTACATGTGCCGCAATCAGGATGCTTGCATTCGAATGGCAGAGGCTATGAAAGTTCACGTCCGGAAGATCGTGTGCTTCCAGAAACTTCGGGAACCAGGACGAGATGATATCCGGGTCCATCGGCTCACCATTCCATTTCGTGAACAGCATATCGTTGTCCACCACTTTGCCATTTTCCAGTGTGACCTTGCGCACCCACGCTGAGCCGATCCGGAACCTCTCTGCTTTCTGGTATCGCCGGTACTCCTGCAGCAGTTCCACGCAATCCGCTCCAATGCGCAGGCATCTCTTGCCTCGTCTGGTTTTCGGTGTGTTGAACACAAGGCCTATCCCGGGGATGGACTGGACCGTCCGCTTGATGGAGAGCGTCCCCTTCTCAAAGTCAATGTCAGACCAGCGCAGGGCACAGATCTCACCCCGCCGGGCACCAAGCAGCAAGGCCAGCTGAGTGATCACACTGTACTGCGGCGGTGCATCCGAGAGAGCATCCAGCAGCGTTGGAATCTCTTCCTCCGTCAGTACCCGAATGTCGATTTCATCGGCTTTGGGATGTTTTGCACGGGAGCACGGGTTCTCGTTGATCAATCCCCACTGGACACCTTTCTTAAAGATGCTGGAGAGCATGGCCTGATAGCGGATGACGGTATTGTTGTTCAGTTTCCCGTCCTTTTGGGTATGCTCCACAAATGCCTTTGAGAAGGGCAGCCCCACTGCAGCGGACACTTTTTCCGCCGTCTTTCGGCTCACACTCTTACCCGCATAGACCATCCGCATGGTGTCCTGACCGATCCCGGCTTTTTTCGCCAGTTCACCCCGGGTTCCACGTGGGAGCAGGTTCAGAAGGGCTTTCGTGGCGGTGTAGGTGCTGTCCCGGCGGACACCCCTCTCCTCCAGATTGTTGTAGAACGCCATCACATGCGCCGGTTTGATCTTGGACACCTTGAGATGCCCGAGTCCGGCGCTGATCCGGCCACGCATCCTTCTATAATCGTAGAGCGTCTTGGCCTTCAGCTGCTTGTTGGCGTATTCCTCAAACCAGCGGTCGATCAGGTCATCCAGCAGCATATCTGAGTCCAGCACGAGGCCGTTTGTCACCTGCTGCGAATCCTCTCTGACCGGCTCTCCCTGTGCGAAGAACTGAGCCAGCGTGTCCATGTTGACCAACCACTTTCGGCTTGAGATCGCCGTGTAGCAGATCTTGCCCGTTCGACAGAGCTTGCGGACGTATTCGGGTGTCACGTTGAACCGTGCGGCGGCGTTTTTCACGCTGGCCATAGTGGGATAAGGGTTCAGAACAGTTTAGAGTCCCCTCAGCCCGCCAGATGCCCCCACGTCATTCATTTTTAATTAAATCCTCCGGCAGGTGCTCCGGCATGCGCACAAAGCCCCTTTGAAGCTGTCGCATTTCTGTCGCACTTTTCAAGCCCCGCCGGGCGGATATAACAAAAAGAAAGCCACGATTCAAACCGTCTTTTGAACGATGAATCATGGCTTTTTCTTTGGTGCGCTCGAGGGAACTCGAATCCCTGGCCATCTGATTAAAAGAATCCGAGGTGCATCATTCGTCAAATCCAAAAAACACGAAGAAGTGCAAATTCATTCGTATTATCGTAAGATTCATATTTGCACACACCGCATTATTTGCATACAGTGCAATCATTTGCAACGGTTATCCAGCCATTCAGGCGTGCAAAAAGTGTGCAAAAATGTGCAGACGGGCAAAACAAAGCCCAATGGACAAATCAATCACCGGTTTTATGGCAGGGTTTAGGACATCCGAACAGATACCGTTTGATATAGAAATGAGGTTCACCATGAATAAACTGCTTTCCTGCCGATTCAACACGGACACCGACCGGGTGGAAGCCCGGTTCGAGGATGGCACCACTCTTGCCATCGATTGCATCGCCGTGGAGGACGAGTATGGCAACACCCCGGCACAGCGGGCAGAGCTGGACTGGCTTCTGTGGAACAAGCCATTGGAGTATGCACAGCTTGTGCTGGGTGGTGAGATAGAGCATTATCTTTCCCTCAGTTGCGACCACGGCAGATTAGAAGATTAAATCTTCATCATTAAAATCCCCTGTTTTCCACAATGTGCTACGCCATGTGAAAAACAGGGGATTTTCTTTATTGCGCCAATTATTCGCACATTTTCTCTAATAGTTCTCGTAATTCTGTGCTTTTCAATTCTGGCACTCCACCGTATTCTCGATTCAAGTATTTATTACGGATATTGTTGGTTGCATAGGTACGCTTTTTATAATCTGTAATACACTTTATCTGTTTATCCCATGGAAATTCCGGATTCATTTGCAAAATATAAGTCGCAGTTCTTGCAAAGTCTGCCTCCATCAGCATGGTATTGTGAGTCGTCATAATTAGCTGTCCCTTAATCATAGGCTGAATCGTCTCTAACAGATTTTGAAACAACAAGTCATGAATATTCGCTTCTGCTTCATCTAAAATTACAGTTTTTCCCATGCACGCTACCAGCAAATAGCACAATATTCTTAGTAATTGTCGATTACCTGTTGATTCCCGTTTGAATTCTATGCGGCGATAGCTATTGGCAATATATTTTTCTTCCATCAACTTATAGTAAATCAGCTCACCCACATACTCTTTTTCGTAGGTGACACAACGAATACTTGGATCATACATTGCAAAGAAATGTGAAAAAAATGCTTCTACTTGATCAAGTTCATGTTCTCGTTTGAGAGAGATTTTACCCGACAATGGCTGATTCAAAACCTTCAATTGTGCGTGTAGACCTTCCCAACTTTTGTCTCCCATAGATACCGTGCAAGATAAATTTCGGAATTCATTCAGAACCACATTGAAATTCTCTGTTATGTTATCACGTCCGAACGAATTGGATTTATCCTTCATCTCGTAAATTAAAATTGCCAGGAGCGAATGTTTTCCCCAATAGCGTTTTGCCATTTCTTTTACATCTGTCAAAAATTCCTTTCCCTGCTCTTTTTCGACAATTGAATCATTTATATTGATGCCTGTAACGCTACAATCAAAATACAGTCCGCGGCGACGGTTAAGAATAAATTCCAGCCGTTCATGAAGAATTTCATCTTGCCCAAACTCCACTCGATAGCAGCCGTTATTTCCATCAATATTAAATTCGTATTCGGCAATAATAGGATTTTCACAATCAGCCATTTGGTAATCTTTAATGATGGCAGACATATCACGTAACCTTTGTCGTATGTGCTCCCGCATTTCCTTTTCCAAATTTTCATCTTGGAAAATAGCACCTTGCGCTAAAATGCGTTCATAGGCCGCTCTCGCATCCATTGTGCGTGTCAGTTCTGGCAGCAGAACAAAAGCAGACATTAAGTTGGACTTGCCCGCACCATTTTCTCCGTAAAGAATAGCAAGATGCTTGGCCGTATTTCCTTTTTCCGTTAAATCCAACTCAATGTGGTCAAATGATCGAAAGTTCTCCAGTGTTATCTTCGTAAACATTGTTCTCTCTCCTTTGCCACCAGTATCTCACACCTTGCCCGAGATTTCAAGTCTTAATCTTGCTTTGTGCGAATTTAACTCGTCATTTCGATGAGCATATTCTCATTTTTACTAATTATTTTCCGAAAAGCCTTGACAATCATTTCTTTTGGAGGTACAATGCAGACAAGGGGTTAGCACTTGGGCTCTCCAAGTGCCAATCTTCCGTTTCGGGCATGAAAAAAGACGCCTGCCAGGGCGTCTTCTTTCCCAGCTATTTCAACGGATTGCCGGCTTGATACTTCTATATCATTGGCATTATACCATAAATCAAGCCTTCCTGCAATCGGAATTTTCTGGCAAGTCATGCTCGGTTGCGGCATTGCACCGTTTTTCGTGCCGTTGCCATCACTGCACCTGAGGAATTCCTTTTAGGTGCCCGGACAACTATTTATAAGGAGCTTAATTTATGGTTGTAAGATTTTTTAGCGCACGCAATTATTCCGATTCCAGTAAAAACAATGGCGACTGCATCCTTCTGGATAGCGGCACCGAACTAGTCATCTACGACTGTGGTTGCGAAGAACACGCACGCCGGGTTGTTCAGTATATGGATACTCACGGCTTCAAAAAAGCAAAGTTAGTACTATCTCATAACGATGCCGATCACTTCGATGGAATCCCCTACCTAATTGAACATGGTGTTCTTTCGGAAGTCTACACTCTTCTCTTGCTAAAGTACAAAGATGAGCTTTTGGATCGGGTCAACGATAAACGTCGCACGCGGGAATCCATCGCCAATCGGATTGCGGAAATTTATAACAATATCTATTCGCTGTCTGCACAAGTGGAGCTTAAAGACATTTTTACCGATACTGCGGTATCTGCAGGAGTTTCTATTCCAGGTCCAGGAAAAGAATACTCTTTAAATGCCGTTGCTAAAAGGATTGATAGTCGAGAAAGTGACCTTATCGACAAGGAAACAATTGTAAATGCTGTCAGCACTCAGCTATCTGTCGATTTTGGCTCCGGTAATCGTTTATTGCTCACCGGCGACAGTAGTTTTACTGCGATTGAAGATTCAGTAAAGTCACATTCTGCTATTCAGCTTCCTCATCATGGAAAACTAGAACAAGCCGAGAAGATTTTTGCCTGCAAAAATAATAGTACTATTTACTATGTTTCTGATAATACTGGAAACTCAAACGGTGGTTCTGATAATTTGAAAGCCATGCATCCTCGTGGACATGTGATTTTCTATACGGAAAACGGAGACCAGACTTGCACAGCTTCCTCCTTTGGCACCACTTATCCTGTTCGTTCCTATTTCTACGGGTTTTGATTATGAGGTATTTACTACATCAGAGCCAGTTCAAAGAACTGCATGCTCGTCAAACCTATTTGTATGACATCTTCCATCTGTATTTTGTTCCAACAAAATCAGAGGGAAACTTTATTGTCCTTGTTCCGCTAGGAAGGAATTATTCCAATATACTTTTCATCACCGGACATACAAACTTTGTTTGGGAGTACATGCTTTCGCATATCCATCAGCTCCCTGAACGTCGTGTTGTTATCACTAGCTGTTTTGGGAACATTTTCAGAAAATTTGCTCGTGACTGTGAAATATATGTTCCTAATTTTTGTCAGGATTTGTGTCCGCTACGAAGCGGCATTCCTTATGGATTTCAATTTGATATTTCCGATGCCGAGCTTTGTTTCTACAACACACCTGGGGCCATAGAAAAACGCATCCACGCAGCGTATAAGCAGCTCTTATAAGGAGAGTATATGAAATTAGATTTATTTGACTCTTATAATATTCGTGTACGTCTAAGCAGTAGCATTATAATTTTTGCTCCCCTTGTGCTTACCGTATTTCTATGCTTTGATGAATTGTTCTCATTTATCTCATCCTCTGTTTTGGTTGCAATTCTTTTGGCGTTTACCAACTGCCTTCCAATTTTTCAAAGATATATTTGTCAGAAGAGAGTTGCTTTCAAAAACTATGCTGTAGAGTTTCTCCTACCTCACGACAATACACTTAACCCTGTCACAAAAAAGCGCTACTATAACATCCTCGTTAAAACAAATGTGGCATTTGCAGCTTTTCAATCCCCTAATAATAGTGAAGGTTTTCGTCAATGCTGCGAAAGTGCGGTTCGGTATTTAAGGGAAAAAACCAGGAATTCCCCTCTAGTCATAGAAGAAAATATCAACTACGGGTTCTATAAGACTCTTGTTTCATGCAAACCACTTGGAATTGTTTCATGCATAGTATTGGGTCTTTTTGTCGCCATATATTCATTACTTTACTTTAAAAATCTTTCCTTAATACCAATGAGGAATTATCTCGCATTCTCTTTCAACATTATCTTGCTTATATTCTGGATTTTTGGGATCAGGCAAAGTATTTTGGAAGACACCGCAAAGCAGTACGCCAAAACACTGCTTTCAGCTATTGATTCTCTTTAACAAAATCATCTTTATACCACCATATTGTATCTTTAAAACGCCTAACCATTGCAAAGCACCTGCCATGGTTAGGCATTTTTATTTAGTCAAACTTATTCCCCTGCCTTCGACAAGCGGTCATACAGAACCACCGTGTCCTGTGTTTCGATATGTACACGCTCCTTCTTCAGGAGGGTTCGGGGACGTTGGTTTGCGCGGTAGTCGCGACCGCTCTCTTCAAAAGCAGAACAACACAGAAAGTCACATATCGCATTGCCGGAAAGGGATTCACGGATAATGAATACAAAGGCAGTTGGTTCAATCTGGCTGGAAATCAAGTAATCCGCTTTGATTTTGGTCACGAACGGATAGAACTGGGGCATATAGGAAAACAAATCGAACTCCTGTTCCAGTGTTTCTTTCAACCGCACCAGTGCCAGCAGACGCGGTTTCACATACTCCTGATAGAGTGTACCCTTCTTTACCTTGTCGTAGGTGATCTTGCCGGATAGAATCATATCCACTGTTTTGCGCGGGCTATACCGGGGAAGGGCAATATCTTTCAGGTAGTGGAATCCAGCAAGGTGAGGGAAGTCCTCTGGTGAAAATGTCAGCTTGATCTCGTGCAGTTCACCCTTATAGCCGTAGGTGAAAACATAGTGGTACTCAGTCAGTTCTTTCCAGACTTCTGCTGCCCGATACAAAATATCTTGCTGTTCGTCCTGCACGTTTTCACCTTCCCTCAAAAAAATAGAAGCCCTGCCGAAAGGCAAGGCTCCTATTAAGCGTTTTCTTTCGATTCATCGAATCTATTCGGCTTGTGGTTATCGCTTAACCCACGGTCTGGCTCCACAATCGGCTGATACCGAACCAGTCTACTGTTTCATCGCCACCGATAGCTGGTCAATGCCGCTATCCTCTAGCTTTATTATACCACAAAAGGACGTAAGTTCAAGCACTTAAATTCAAAAAACACTCAATCGTATTATATGCAAGTTATACTAGATGGTTCCTTATGGTATCGGTTCATCTAATTTCGACTGTAGCGCCAACTGCTTCAATTTTTCGTTTGATTTCCTCGGCTTCACCCTTGGAAACCTTCTCCTTGATAGCCTTTGGAGTGCCATCAACAATGGCCTTTACCTCTTTCAAATCCAGATTAGTAATATCCTTCACCAGCTTGATGACTTGCATTTTGGTAGTACCCGCCCGCACAAGGATTACATCGAATTTTTCTTCGCATTGGGGTGTTGGCTGTACGACAGGCATCGAGGATTGCTCAAGCAAATCTGATTGCTCCGTTTCTTCACTTTCAGACGTTGCAAAAATCGCAGCTCCCGCTTTAAGTTTTATAATTTTATTTGTCAGTTCAGAAATTTCACCATTCAACTGGTCAAGTTGCATATTCAGTGGTTTGAGTTCCTTTTCCGCTTCAAATTTCTCTGAAGCAACTGCCTTTGTCAACTGCTCCATTTCCCCGGACAGTTCTTTTAGCTGCTTCTGAAGCCGTTTTTTCTCTTTTCCTTGGAAGAAGCCGAGTTTTTGAATACGCTCTTTCAGCTGCTCTGCTTCACTGTGTTTTTGCTCGCGCAGTGCAAAAGAGGGAAGGTTATTGAGACTTTCCTTCTTGCTGTTAAGTTCACTTTGGACTTCACAATGTCTTCTTGTAAGCTCATCTCTTTGAGCTTCCAGTTCTTCAATTTGTGATTTCACTTCAGGGTGAGCTACCCAATACTCGGCAATTTTTTTCTGCTCGGCCTTCCGTCTGGCTTCTTCGACTTTTTGAGCAATTTCTTTTTCGGCCGTTCTTACTTCGGAAATGCCACGATTCCATTCGTCAATTTCATTTTGACGAAGCTTCTTAGCACCATCTGCAAGATACAGATTTCGATTATAGTGTTTATAGCCACCGTCAAAGCTCACTTCGTAAGATTGACCATTCATGAGCTCAGTCTGAATATGAATAAGATTATTATAAATCTGTACTTTCAGATCATCTACTACCTTATTGCCATTTTCGCTACCACATAATACAAGCGCAAGTTTGAGTGCATCTATCAAGCAATTGCCCTCTTCAAGAAAATTTTTGAACTCGTAATCGGTGGGATAGCCTTCATCGCCTTTGTAGTTACTATATACATCATTCCATGCATCGCAGATTCCATTGTTGACGATTCGTGCATAGTTTACATTCCCGATAGCATCCACTTTGATATTCGCTTTAGCTAAGAAGTTCAAAGTTGTTGTAATAATTGAGGATACATCACTCTTCAAACCTTCCACATCGTGTACACTCGGATGAGGCTTAAAACATTTGATTCGGGTCATGAGCATCGCCGCTTGTAGCTCGCCCAAACGCAATTTGCATTGTTCACCCAATGTGTCTTTCATATCTTCTGGACAATTCTCAAGTGCCTTAGAAAATGCGTTGATTGTTTCTCCAACGCGATTGTTACCAAGCGTGGATTGCCATCCGACAGCCCTTCCTTTAATAAGCCAGGCCTCCCAGTTGGCCGTATCCATCTCAATGATTTTATTGCAATATTCATCAGCTTCCTTGTTATTGCCTGCGTCGATTGCATTTCGAGCCATGTCCAGATAATTTTCGATTGCCGCCGAGTTATCAACCTTGACTGTACCGGTAACTTCTACGGTACCTTCTACCATCATCTTTTTGGCTTCTTCAATGGAGTATTTGCAACCGCAGGTCTGGCAGACAAAAACACCATCCTGCTTGATTAAATCCGTGCTTCCGCACATTTCACAAGTCAACCGCTTCATTTACATATCCTCCAATTATTTCAGAATTTTGCATTTCCTGTTTCGTTCATCAAGCAGCAAATTAAGATCTTCTATGATTTTCATTTTATCATTCGAAGATTTCAGATTTTCAACTGCAAGCGATATTTTATCTTCCAAAACAGCCAACTGTTCATTGCTCATAGGATCAGAGAAACGTATCTTTTCAGCAAGCTGCTCTAGTTGCTCTTTGGTTTTTGTATCTTTCTCTGCACTTGCAAGAATTTCAATATCAACTTGAAGATTTTTGATATAGAAAACTTTTCCTTGAACTTTCTGCTCAACTTTTTCAATCTCTGTTCGCCCCACATCAGCTGCAATCATAAAAATTGCAGCCATGGCGGCGATAACAGTGCAAATCACAAGAGCAGACCATGTTGGAAGTTTCTCCGCAAACACAAATATGAAAAGAACAGCAATCTGAACAACAAGGTACACAATGCCAATGCACCACAGTCACCCACAGAAGAACTTCACCCCTGCTTCCTTGAAGCAATAAAGAACCTTGACATCGTTGAATATTATCTGGACTGTTCGGTGCTCCCGGACCCGCAGACCGAAAACGAGCTACGGAAGTATTGGGAGGGATTGCATGAGCGACTGGAAAAAGAGGAACGAAGATTGGCGTGATGAGGACGAACTGGAAGAAGAGGAAGAATGCGAATGCCCTTGGGTAGACAGCAAGGGCAAAGTGCGTGAAACCGCTTACTGCCAGTACCTTTTAGAGAAACACCCCATGATGTGCCTGAAACAGAAGCTGTTCGACCAGAACGGCGAGGTAGACGAGGACGCACTGCTCTACGAAGTCCACAGCGACCTCCGTGACTTTGTGCTCGACAACCTTGCCAAGAAGGAGAAGCAGGTTCTGGACGCACTCCGTATCGAAACCTATACCCCTGAATGGAAACCCCAGCTTGACCGCATCCATCTCCAGAACGGAACCTACTTTCTGGACGAGCGGGGATTTGTGCCGGAAAAGGAACTCTGCCTGAACCGGCTCCCCGTGGAATACCAGCCCGATGCCCCCGCACCGACCAAGTGGCTGGAATTTCTGGACGGTCTGCTGATCCCGGAGGACATTCTGACCTTGCAGGAATATCTCGGCTATCTCCTGATCCCGTCTACCAAGGCGCAGAAGATGCTGGTCATGACCGGCAAGGGCGGCGAGGGAAAATCCCGCATCGGCTTGCTGCTGAAGAAGCTGTTCGGGGAAGCCTCTCACTCCGAATCCATCCTCCGCATCGAAACGAACCGCTTTGCCAGTGCAAATCTGGAGTACAAGCTGGTCATGGTCGATGACGACCTGAACATGGTGGCTTTGCCCGAAACCCGGAACATCAAGTCCATCGTCACCGCTGAAGACCGTTTGTGCATTGAACGAAAGAATAAACAGGCTGTCCAAGGCTTGCTGTACGTTCGTTTCATCTGCTTCGGCAATGGCAACCTTGTGGCCGCTCACGATGACAGCGACGGCTTCTGGCGCAGACAGATCCTCATCACGGTGAAAGACCGTGACCCTGCCCGGGTGGATAATCCCTTCCTCATCGAAGAGTTGT
>OGML01000595.1_pt1 | contig 37665 bp, 29 predicted proteins | sample 1572951 | NCBI WGS metagenome assembly OGML01 (sample SAMEA2581883, study PRJEB24529) | metagenome | biome: Human gut stool | place: China | collected 2011 | reverse complement strand
GAAATGACGGAGTCAGAGTCCGTTGCCTTACCATTTGGCGATGGGCCAATGTGTTGTCTCAACAAAAGATATTATACACATGTGGTTATATAGTGTCAAGCATTTTTTTATTTTAATTGAATATAAATTCTGCTTGTCCTGCCAAAATGTGAGCACCGGCTAATTTTTAAACAGCAACACCTCGCCATCATATTCAGCAAATGTCACCTCATCGCCCCACTCAAGCTTTGCCGTGCCGTTTGTCTGCTCTATGATTGTTTTCTCTATGCGTTTTTTATCATTTTCCGGGATAACGGCTTTCACGAGCACATCCGCCTCATACGCTGTGTCCATCACCGTAATCTTCTCCTGTGCAAACAGATACTGAAGTCTTCCGATTCCGGTATAGTCCGTCCTGATAAACAGTACTGCACCATCCTTCTTCTCTATTATCTCACTTGCCGAAAGCCCCGCCTTTGTGGCTTGCTGATACGCACGCACCAGTCCGCCTGTGCCAAGCAGCACCCCACCGAAGTACCTCGTCACAACAACAGCGGCATTGTGGATATTTTCCTTAAGGAGTACATCAAGCATAGGACGACCTGCGGTGCCTGCAGGCTCCCCGTCATCCGAGCATCTGGTCAGCTCCTGTCTCTTTCCTATAACAAAGGCACTGCAGTTGTGCCTTGCATCCCAGTATTTCTTTTTCGTCTCATTGATGAAGCTTACAGCCTCATCCTCAGACTCTACCGGCCTTACGGTTGCTATAAACCTCGATTTCTTCTCTGTTATCTCACCCTGTCCGCCCTTGTACACGTACAGGCTTATAGTATTCTCTGACATATGATATTCTTTCCATCCTGATATTGCCTGATTACACCTATGCATCTTAAAGATACTTTTATTGAGCTGTAATGTTACCTGTATTATATAATATGAAATCCAATCTGTAAATTGCATTTAAATGCTATATTTGATATAATAATGTGTACTGTTTATTTTCTAATCACAGTATATACAAACAAGATTACAAATCTTTATAATGACAAGGAGGCCTATATATGAATTACGGCAAAAAAGCTACAATGCAGCTGCTCCGGAAATATGACAATAAGAGCTCTAAGGTCAAAAACAAGTTCAAGCTCATTGTTCTAAAGATTCTTCTGGTTGTAGTAATTGTAGCAGGCGCAGCCGGCATCAGTTCAGGAATCGGTGTCATGAGAGGAATCATCGATTCCGCACCTGACATATCAAAGATCGATGTCACTCCTACCGGCTACTCAACTACCGTTCTGGCGGCAAACGGAGAAGAAACCGCCACACTCGTAGGTCAGGGGGCAAACAGGCAGTATGTCACCATCGATGAGATTCCGCTGGATTTGCAGCATGCTTTTGTTGCAATCGAGGATGAACGCTTTTACGACCACAACGGCATCGACCTGCATGGTATCGGAAGAGCCTTTATCTCCGGTCTGTCAAAGGGCAGATTCAGCGAGGGAGCCAGCACGATAACACAGCAGCTCATCAAGAACAACGTACTGACCAGCTGGACAAGCGAAACTTCCTTTGTAGAAAAGCTTCAGAGAAAGATTCAGGAGCAGTACCTTGCCCTTGAGCTTGAAAAGCAGGTAAAAGACAAGGACTGGATTCTTGAAAACTACATGAATTCGGTCAATCTGGGGGCAAATACCCTCGGTGTGCAGGCCGCATCCAAGAAGTACTTTAACAAGGATGTCTCAGAGCTCACGCTTTCCGAAGCATCTGTCATCGCAGGTATCACTCAGAATCCATCCGGTTACAACCCTATCACACACCCTGACAAAAATGCCAAGAGACGTGAAAAGGTGTTAAACAACATGAAGGATCAGGGCTATATCTCCAAGGCGCAATATGATGAGGCCATGGCCGATGATGTCTACTCAAGAATTGCTGAGTACAACACCACAGGCTCAGGCTCTGTGAACACATACTTTATTGATGCGCTCATCGACAACGTGTTCGACGATCTCACAGCCGCCGGTTACTCTGAGACAGAAGCCTACAAGCTGATTTACAAGGGCGGACTGACTATCAAATCGACCCAGGATCTTACTATGCAGACTATATGTGACGAGGAGGCAAATAATCCATCCAACTATCCGTCCGATGCAAAGTATTCGTTCCAGCTTTCCTTCGAAGTAAAAAAGGCAGATGGTTCGTACAAGACCTACACGAACCAGACCATGCTCTCTTTTTATAAGAAGAAAACCAACAATGATGATTTCAGCATCAACTACTCAAGCCCTGATGAATGCAATGCAGCTATTGCACAGTACGAGCAGGATGTACTTGAGGAGGGCGATTCAATTGTGAAGGGTTCTGAAGCTGTCAATATCACGCTGGAGCCGCAGGTTGCCATGACAGTCATCGACCAGAGCACCGGTGAAGTAAAGGCACTGGTCGGCGGTCGCGGTGACAAATCCGGCAACAGAACATGGAACAGAGCCACAGATACATGCAGACAGCCCGGCTCTACCTTCAAGATAATCGGCTGCTATGCTGCTGCTCTCGATGCAGGCGGCAAAACACTTGCATCCGTGCAGGATGATGCACCGTTTACAGTAGGTTCAAAAACCTTTAACAACTATGACAAATCTTTCGGAGGCTTTACCTCCATCCGATGGGCAATAACAAAGTCCATCAATATTGTAACAGTCAAAACCTTACAGGATATCGGGGTTGAGCTCGGTTACAAATATGCGGAGGATTTCGGTATTTCAACTCTCACCGATTCCGACAAAAACCTGTCACTGGCGCTCGGCGGACTGACAAAGGGTGTCACAAACCTTGAGCTCACAGGTGCATATGCTACTATAGCCAACGGCGGAGTATACTTAGAGCCAAAGTTCTACACTCAGGTTCTTGACCACGATGGCAATGTATTACTTGACAAGACCACTACACAGGACACACGTACTGTAATCAAGGATACTACGGCATGGCTTCTTACAGATGCCATGAAAGATGTTCTGACACAGGGAACCGGAAGACTGGCGCGCTTTGACAGCCAGATAGCCCAGGCGGGTAAATCCGGTACCACAACCAGCAACCGTGACTGCCTGTGGGCAGGCTACACACCATACTACACATGTGTCGTATGGGGCGGCTATGATGACAACTCAAAACAGTCCGGCAAGCTCACATCCTACCCTAAGAATATATGGAGAAATGCCATGAGCAGAATCCATGAAGGACTTGAAACCAAAGACTTTGTACAGCCGGATGGTATAACAAATACCACGGTATGCAGCAAATCAGGGCTTGTTCCTTTAGAGGGAATATGTGACAATGATCCTCGCGGATCAATGCTTACAACCGAATATTTTGATACGGACACTGTACCAACAGACAACTGCGACCATCATGTTGCACTTGAGATTTGTGCCGATTCTGGAGCAATTGCCGGTCCGTATTGTCCGAATAAAACATCAAAGGTATTTATAACAGGCGCTGTATCAGGCAGCCCTGAGTATGAATTCATGGCAGATGATACGTTCATGAATACCGTATGTACATTACATGATGCAACATCACTGATTAACAGCTCACCAACCACCACTGATCCTACCAATTCCGGTGCTACACCGGGCAGCACTGACGGCACTGCGGCTGGAGCACAGACAGGTGGGGCTGGAACTGGTACCGGTGCTAGCTCAGGTGCTGGTACTGGTAGCTCCGGTACTGGCACTGGCGGTTCCGGTTCAAGCGGTTCCGGAGCCGGTGCTTCCGGTACCGGTGGCTCCGGTTCAGGTAGTACTGATACCGGCAGCTCCGGTTCATCCGGTAACACTCATCGTTAACCATTACGATTCATAACTTAAATATCTAAAACAAAAACCCCCAAGGATCATGTCCTCGGGGGTTTTTGTTGATGTATATATGCTAAGGGGATTAGATAATAATTTGCATTACTCTACATCCTGTAATGCCTCAATTCCTTCCTCGCCTGTACGAACCTTGACAACCTGTGCCACGTCGTAAACGAAGATCTTGCCATCTCCGATATGTCCGGTGTAGAGAGTCTTCTTAGCAGTCTCAATAACCTTTTCTACCGGAATCTTGCCAACGATTACCTCAACCTTAACCTTTGGAAGTAATGTCGCATCAAGCTCAGCTCCACGGTATTTCTCGCCGGCACCCTTCTGGATACCACAGCCCATAACCTGTGTCACTGTCATTCCTGTTACACCTAAGTCATTCATAGCCTTACGAAGCTTGTCGTACTTTGTAAGCTTTGAAATAATAACAACCTTGTGGATACCGCTTGCTGAAGCCGGTGTTGTTGCATTTACAACAGGCACTGCTGCATCCTTCTTTGCCTGAGAAGCTGTTGCATACTCTGAAGAACCAAGGTCTGTATTTTCATTGACATCCATAACATCACCTGATACATCCATGATAGCAAATCCTGCGTATGCTGATGGAAGACCATGCTCTGTTGGGTCAAGTCCTACGATTTCCTCTTCCTCTGAAACTCTAAGTCCCAGTGTAGCCTTGATAACAAAGAATACGATTGTAATAGTAACTACTGTCCATGCTGCAACAGAAACAAATCCTGTGAGCTGGAGTCCTAAAAGCTTAAATCCACCGCCGTAGAAAAGTCCTACGAGCTCGTTGCCCTTTGAATCAGCGATTGAATATCCAGGAGCACTGTTTGTGGCAAAAAGTCCAACAGCGATTGTTCCCCAGATACCATTCATCATATGTACTGCGACAGCACCTACAGGGTCATCCACACGAAGTACATAGTCAAGGAACCATACACCGAAGCAGACGAGAAGTCCTGCTACGGAACCGATAATGATAGCACCGAGTGCATCTGTTACATCACAGCCTGCTGTGATAGCTACAAGTCCTGCAAGTGAAGCATTCAGACACATTGACACATCAGGCTTGCCATATTTGAGCCATGTGAAAATCATACATACTACTGTTGCAAGTGCAGGTGCGATTGTTGTTGTTACGAAGATAGAACCAAGCTGCTCTACTGATTTTGCTGCTGCACCGTTGAATCCATACCAGCCAAGCCAGAGAATGAATACACCGAGTGCACCGATTGTGATGTTATGTCCCGGAATAGCGTTTACTTTTGTAATCTTTCCGTTTTTATCCTTTGTAAACTTTCCGATACGAGGTCCAAGAATTGTAGCTCCTACAAGAGCACTGATACCACCAACCATGTGGATGGCACATGAACCTGCGAAATCATGGAAGCCAATCTGTGAAAGCCAGCCACCGCCCCAGATCCAGTGAGCCTCGATCGGATAAATAAGTGCTGAAATAACTCCTGAATAAACACAGTAGGAAATAAATTTTGTTCTCTCAGCCATAGCTCCTGATACGATAGTTGCTGTTGTCGCACAGAAAACCAGGTTGAATACAAAGTTTGACCAGTCAAAATTTTTGTAAGATGTAAAGATGTCAAATCCCGGCTTACCGATGAAACCAAGAACATCTTCACCTAATAAAAGTGAAAAACCAATCAGTATGAATACAACTGTACCAATACAGAAATCCATGAGGTTTTTCATAAGGATGTTACCGGTATTCTTTGCTCTGGTAAAACCTGCTTCTACCATAGCAAAACCTGCCTGCATCCAGAATACCAATGCCGCTCCAATAAGGAACCAGACTCCGAAAATTACTCCACTAATCTCTTCTGTCATAGTAATGTCCTCTCTTTCCTGTTTCTTCTTTCATTTTTTCATTTTACCGAAAGTAAAATTTATAAAAAAATAGAGACACTTCACCAATTTCCACAGCTTCGTGGTTCAGCAAAATGTCTCCATTTTATTATTATGTTAAATTAAACCTCAAAAATTAAATCGCCATATGATGGCATTGGCCACATCTCTTTGTCGACAATCATCTCAAGCTCATCAACCGGAGCACGAAGAGCATCCATGGCAGTCTTTACAACATCTCTGTAGTAAACAGCCTGCTCTCTGCCCTCTTCCATAGCACCGGCCTTTGCTGTCTCATCCTTAAGCTTTGCAAGTGCAACCTGTGCATCTGAGAGAAGAGCTGAGCTCTCTGTAAGAAGCTCTGACTGAACAGACACATCTGCATCAGCAACTGCACTCTTAACTGAGTTAACTGACTGTGCAAGTGATGTAACATACTTGATAACTGCAGGAATAATCTGCTTTCCAGCAATATCAATCATAGCCTTTGCTTCTATATTAATAGTCTTTGCATATGTCTCATACTCGATCTCGGCACGGCTCTCAAGCTCTGTCTTTGTAAATACACCGAACTTCTCGAATGCTGCAACTGACTCAGGAGCAACGTATGCAGGAATTGCATCTACCATAGACTTGATGTTTGGAAGTCCACGTCTTGCTGCCTCAGCTACCCACTCATCTGAGTATCCGTTTCCGTTGAATACGATTCTCTGGTGCTCTACTGCGTAATCCTTGATGAGATCATGTACAGCGAGGTCAAAGTTGTCTGCCTTCTCAAGTATATCACAAGCGTCTGAGAATGCCTCAGCAACGATTGTGTTGAGCACGATGTTGGCCTGTGCAACAGAATCCTGTGAACCAACCATACGGAACTCGAACTTGTTTCCTGTGAATGCGAATGGTGATGTACGGTTACGGTCTGTAGCATCCTTCATGAAATCAGGAATTGTCTTAACACCTGTCTCAAGCTTCTCACCCTTTAAGCTGTGTGTAGCTGTACCTGTTGAGATAAGCTGGTTCAATACGTCTCCAAGCTGGTCTCCAAGGTAGATAGAAAGGATTGCAGGTGGTGCCTCGTTAGCTCCAAGTCTGTGATCGTTTCCTACATCTGCTGCTGCCGCACGAAGAAGTGCTGCATGCTCGTCGATTGCCTTTAACATACATGTGAGTACAAGTAAGAACTGTACATTGTCATGTGGTGTCTTGCCAGGCTCAAGCATGTTGATACCATCATCTGTTGTGATTGACCAGTTGTCATGCTTTCCTGAACCGTTAACTCCTGCGAATGGCTTCTCATGAAGTAAGCACTGGAGTCCGTGACGGCCTGCCACCTTCTTGAGTGTCTCCATGATAAGCTGGTTGTGGTCAACAGCTACGTTGCACTCAGCATAGATAGGTGCAAGCTCGTGCTGTGCAGGTGCTACCTCGTTGTGCTGTGTCTTGGCTGAAACACCAAGCTTCCAGAGCTCCTTGTTTACATCTCTCATGTAAGCTGCGATTCTCTCGCGGATAGCTCCGAAATAATGATCATCCATCTCCTGTCCCTTTGGAGGCATAGCTCCGAAAAGTGTACGTCCTGTGAAGATGAGATCCTTTCTCTGTAAATACTTCTCACGATCTACGATGAAGTACTCCTGCTCAGGTCCGACAGAAGGTGTAACCTTCTTTGATGTTGTATTTCCGAATAATCTAAGAAGTCTCAGTGCCTGATCATTGATTGCTTCCATTGATCTAAGAAGAGGTGTCTTCTGATCAAGAGCCTCGCCTGTGTATGAACAGAAGGCTGTTGGAATGCAAAGTGTTGCGCCTGCTGCATCCTGTCTGACAAATGCAGGTGATGTACAATCCCAGGCTGTATATCCTCTTGCCTCAAATGTAGCACGAAGACCACCTGATGGGAAAGATGAAGCATCCGGCTCACCCTTTATTAACTCTTTTCCTGAAAAGCTCATAAGTACTTTTCCGTTTGGCATTGGAGAAGTGATAAATGAATCATGCTTCTCAGCAGTAACGCCTGTAAGTGGCTGGAACCAATGTGTATAGTGTGTTGCACCCTTCTCAATGGCCCATTCCTTCATCTCGTGTGCGATAACATCAGCAGTCTCGAGATCAAGCTCCTTTCCTTCGTCCATAACCTCATGGAGCTTCTTGTAAACCTTCTTTGGAAGACGCTCCTGCATAACTGCATCGTTAAATACGTTCTCTCCAAAGATGTCTGCTACGTTGAAATATTCCTGTTCGCTCATATCTTACATCCTTTCTGTTCATCAATCCCCTTGAGTGAATTGTTATTTTCAAATAATGTTTAAACAGCTGCACAACATATAAACTCGAATATTCTTGTTTTATGCCGGACTTCTTAGTTTATTAAAAAAGAGGGCACTCCATCTATGGTGGAACGCCCTCGTTCATTTCGCTTAACATTATTTCTGAAATTAAGATACTCCTTTGAGTATCAAAAATCAAGTGTTTGCATTAAAAAAATTAAGTTTTATAAAATTTTACTACAAGATATAAATATTTTGTAAAGTAGTATGTGCAAAAATACCAAACATTATAGAAAGGGAACACCACATGACAGCAAAAGAACAACTCATAATAACCGATAACAGCCTAGAGGAATACCGTAAAATACTGCAAAATGAGGAAAAGAAGGCATCAACAATAGAAAAATATATACGCGATGTAAAAAAGCTTCGCGACTTTGCAAACGGTCAGCCCATCACACAGGAGCTTCTGATAAACTACAAACAGCACCTGCAATCCTCCAACCTATATACCACATCAAGCATCAACTCATACATAGCAGCCGCCAACAATTTCTGCAGGACGATGGATGCACACCTGCTGCATATAAAAATGCTCCGCACCCAGCACTGCGCCTTCACATCCATACAAAATGAGCTGAGCATGCAGGACTACACCACCCTGATAAAAACAGCCCTCACTCAGAACCGCACACAGCTTGCCATGATAATAGAAACACTCGGAAGCACAGGCATCCGAATAAGTGAGCTCAAATATGTGACAGTCGAATCACTGCACACCGGAATGGCCTACATATCCAATAAGGGAAAAATACGTCAGATACTATATCCACAAAAGCTGATATATGCACTGCTAAGTTACTGTAATAGCAAGGGCATTCTCTCCGGCTGTGTATTCAAAACAGCAGCCGGAAAGCCACTCGACCGCAGCAACATCTGGCACTCCATGAAAAAGCTCTGTGACTCCGCCGGCATAGATTCCGCAAAGGTCTATCCTCACAATATACGTCATCTGTTCGCCCGCTGCTTCTATGAGCAGACCAATGATATAGCCAAACTTGCAGATGTGCTGGGGCACAGCAATATAGAGACCACACGTATTTATATCAAGACCTCCGGCAATGAGCACCGAAGGCTGCTGGATGGGATGGGGATGGTGGTGTAGGAGAGATAAGCTTACAGCTTCTCTCCCACCACCCTGCACCGCTTCCTGCAAAAAGCAATGCCATAGGCTAAAATATCACATCTGTCCTCATCACGCAGAGCCTCATCATATCTCTTGTCCTTAATCTGTGCCATAGCAGCATCACACGCTGCGTCAAGCCCCTTAATCTCCTTCGCATACTTCACCTCGATGATGATACCTGCATCAGGGTCCTCCGGCTTGATTAAAATATCACTGAAGCCATCACCCGACTCGCGATTAGACTTGATAAGCCAATCCGGATTGCTGCCTCGCAGCAGCCCAAGAAGCAGACCATGATAAAAATTCTCCTTCATATCATCAGGTGCCTTGGTGTCCAGTATGCTAATCATGCGTCCCATCACAATATTGAGCTGCCTTGCAATCTGCTGCTCATCCTTATCAAGGATAGCTCTTGATAGAAGCTTCATCGTGTCATTTTCATTAGCTACAACAGCCTTGAACCATTCCTGTATCTGGAGGACAAATACCTCTCGTACCTCCTTATTGGGAATGACAAGCTTATACGCATAGCTCTCACTGTCAGGAAGCTTCACCTCACCGATTTTTGTGAGGTAGCCGGTTGTAAAAAGTACACTCCAAATATTATCGATACTGTTGTCAATCTCATCATATGTCAGGTCCAATCGGATGACTTTCTCAATCGCCTCACCGGCAATGAGACGCTCAATCTCGTCCTTCGTAGACGAATCGGCTCTATTGATAAGGCGTCTCACCAGACTGTTTCCGCTGCTGTTAATCCAATATGTCTGTGGCTTTGCGTCGCTGTCATCACGCAGATGGTCGACATGATTTATTACATCCCACGGACAGTAAACATCAGCCCTGCCAAAATGATATCCGTCATACCACTCCTTTATCTCATCAAAATGCGAATCCATTCCATAGTCAGACAGCAGCCTTCTCACCTCTTTGTCAGTAAAACCAAACTGCTCATCAAATCTTGAATCAGTAATTGACATGATCTTGAAATTATTAAGCCCTGTAAATATACTCTCCTTTGAAATACGAAGACAACCTGTGAGTACGGCAAACTGTAAAAACTCATTGGTCTTAAGAGCCTGGCCAAAAAGACCTCTGATGAGAGAAACCATCTCCTTGTAATAACCATTCTGAAAAGCCTTGTCCAGAGGGACATCGTACTCATCTATAAGGATAACTGCCTTCTGTCCAAAATGCTTAAACAACAGCTTTGAAAGCATACGTATACTGTCCTCAATATTTTCATCAGTTCCCTGGAGCATCTTGCCGAACTGTGTCCTATCCTCATCAGTCAATGCATCACTGGTCTTCAAATAATAATGTCTGTCAAGCTCATTTTTTAAAATAGCACACAGCATACGTCTTGCAGTAGTAAAATCTAAACCATCCACACCCTTGAGCGACAGAAAAATGATAGGGTACCTACCCATATACTCGTCACAAAGCTCTTTGTTGCCGGAAATATATAAACCGTCAAATAAAGACTTATCCGTGCCTATCTCAAAGAAGCTTTTTAGCATGCTCATATTAAGAGTCTTTCCAAAGCGGCGTGGACGAGTAAAAAGAGTCACCTTTCCCCAACCCTGTAAGAGCTGCTCAATAAGCCTTGTCTTGTCAATATAATAGAAACCCAGTTGTCGGATTTCCTCAAAATTTTCAATTCCAACCGGTAAATTCAAAGTATTCGCCATAAAAGCCTCCAAAAAAATAAGGAACCAATGCAGGCATCAGTTCCTTGGAAAAACCATATGTTTTTTGATCTTCAAAAACATTATATGCTTTTTCCAAAAAAAGTCAATCAAACGCCCCATTATTATTTTCTATATTTATTGCAATAATTGTTTGATAAATGAAATACCTTTTGACTTCATATCCATTATCTGTTCATCTATCGATAACTTTTTACGATTCATGTTTTATCCCCTTTATACATCCATACATCTTATATATCTTTTTATATCAAATTTATTCTCTTCTGAATACTTACTAAGTTCTTGTTTAACCTGTAGCATTCTCTCATATTCAGTCTTTGATAATCGTAGAACATCTGTAGTTTTATTTGTTATAAGACATACTTTTGATTTTGATTTGTTAAATTCTTTATGAATGAATGTTTCTTTATCATCAACAATTCCACCAAAATTTAAACTAAAATCCCATATTTCAAATATATCATCAGGTTTTTCCCTAAAGAACTTATCCATTTTCTCTTTTATATCTTCTCTATCAACAATAATATGGTCATAAATGCAATTCAACATATTATCAGAATCCGAATAATTTTTCCAAAATGTATTATATGTTGTCCCAACATCATTCATAATGCTATTATAAATTTCTGGTGTTAAAACCATATCTTCAAATTGTGTTATATTAATATCCTTATGTGCATTAAACAATGTGTTTTCAGCAGCCTCAAACATACCATCACATAATCTTTTGACTGGCAAAAATACAATATCATTTACACACATCGCTCTATTACCTTCAGTGAAGAAAAAGTGATTTGTTTCTGTCATTACAACACCTTCATGCGTCATTTGACATCTTAAATCATATAACTTTTTACAAAACTCCTCAATTCCCATAGAGCCACTATAGATATTAACAAAACTATTACTATGCTTTTTCAACCAAGCCTTATACATATTACCATCCAATACCCGACCATTAGGCTTGTAGAATTTTTTCTCTATAAGTTCACTTGTATTTGCATCTGTTTTAGAAAATTCAATACGAGAACAAATACTGGGAATCTGCAATGCAAATAAAAGACAAGAATAATCATTAGAATTATCATTGAGTTTTTTACGATATGATTCAATTAGATCTTTTAAATACATAGTTTAAGCACCTACTTTCTTACTATTGATTATTATCTTACACGTACCTGCAAAGCCTCCCTTCATCAAAAAGCAACATATTCATCATCCCTGTATAAGCCAACCTTTGAAGCCATAAATGGTTTTCTCGTGAAAAATCCTTTAGTAAAATTCTTTGTATCTTTCCCCCCCCTATAAATCAAAAAATGCAACCCTTGGTTCTTTAAAGTAACTCTGCTTTGTATCAAATGAATCCTCTACATCTGTTATCTGCTCGTAATTAAAACATCCTACCGGATACTCATATATAGATAATTTACCTTGAATTTCATTATCACAATTTGGGCAATCGAAAGTATCTTCACCTTCATATTCATATTCTTCACCCATGCTTCGCTCATAAGAACTAACATAATCAACATCCCATTTTACATCAAATTCCTTGCCACATTTTCCACAATGACATATTGATTTTTCGTAAACGTCAAACCACGCGCCTTGGATAATTAGCATTTTTGTGAGACACTCTATAAGACACGAAAAAACTAATAGTTTTTTAGAGGAGGCAAACTATCATGGATAAATGTACTCACGATGTAAGGCGTGCTAACTGGTTAAATATCATAAATCAATGTCAGGAACGACCTGCAAACGTAACTGTCCATCAATGGCTGAAAGATAATGATATCAAGGAAAAATCTTATTATTACTGGCTGCGCAAGTTTCGTAAAGAATCATACGACCAGATGCAGCTGCCTGTAACAACCGAAAATCCTGCCGAAATTTCTTTTGTTGAAATAGCTGCCCCTGTTACATCAGAGAAAACTATTCAAACACGGGAATTTTCGTCAGCTTCTAACGCGACTGCAGTTGTCAGGAATGGTGATATCATTCTCGAAATATCAAACGATGTTTCAGATGCTGTGCTAAGCAGGCTCTTAAAGGAGGTAGTCCATGCTGGAGAACGTTGCTAAAATCAATCGGGTTGTGCTTGCGTGTGGTACAGTGGATCTGCGCAAAGGCATTGATGGTCTCTCGATGATCATTGGTGACAAATATAAGCAGAATCCTTTTGAGAAAGGAACCTTGTTCCTGTTCTGCGGTAGACGTTCCGACAAGATTAAAGGACTGCTTTGGATGGGCGATGGATTTCTTTTGCTGTATAAACGGATTGAATCCGGTTCACTATCCTGGCCAAGAACCACGGAAGACGCTGCGGATCTTACCGAAGAGCAATTCGATTACCTGATGCTCGGTTTAAATCCGCTCGATCCTAAAATCAAGGATGTAACACCACAAAATCCCTTCTGAGTTTGTGCAAAACAGAGATTTTTCAAAGACATTTATGACGTCAAAAAATCTATAGTTGAACCTGGTTTATATGCCTTTTTCACAACTGGTACAATGGTTAGCAGTTACTTGAAACAAATATCTTGAAATTTGAAAGCTCTATATTTCCCTGCGTTTATCAGCATCCTATAGCCTTATAGCGATAGGCATAATGACGGAGAGCTAACACACAAGAATTCGCTAATTAAAGCTGCTTCTGTTATAATGAAAACAGTTTAAGGGAGTGAAGCAATGGCACAGAAACATACATTGGAAGAACTGAATAATTGCAGCCGCGAAGAACTGATTACCATTGTTCTTATGATGCAGGGACAGCTCGATGCTTTAAATGATAACATCGAAAAACTCATTGAGCAGGTCCGCATTGCCAATAATTATAGATTTGGCAGGCATACAGAGAGCTTAAAATCAATCGAAGGCCAGCTTTCGTTTTTTGACGAAGCGGACGCCGCCTATGATGAATCTTCCAGGGAGCCTTCTGCTGAAGAGGTCATTACTGCCAAGCGTGCAAAGAAAAAAGGACAGCGGAATATCGACCTGAAAGATTTCCCGGAAGAAATACTTCCGCCATACAGTGTTTCTGAAGAACAGCTGGATGCTTTTTATGGAAAAGGCAATTGGCGCCGTATGCCGGATGAAACCTACAAGAGGCTTCGTCATGAGCCCGAAGCATGGACTGTCGAAATTCATACTGTCGAGGTGTATGTGGGAACTGATGGTGATCATCAGGATGAGTTCCTTCGTGGAAACAGACCCAAGGACTTGCTTCGCAACAGTATAGTGACGCCATCATTACTGGCATCAATACTTAATGTAAAATATGTGAATTCATCAGCATTACACCGGATTGAGCAGGAGTTTCAACGTAATGGCGTAAATATATCACGCCAGACAATGTCCAACTGGATTGTCAGATGCTCCCAGATGTACTTCACTCCGTTTGTTGAACGGATGAAGCAGGAGCTGCTGTCACTGCATGTCACACAGTCAGATGAAACACCGACTCAAGTAATAGCAGACAGCGACCACCCAAACAGCAAGTGCTATATGTGGGTGCACCGTTCCGGAGAGTTTTATACCCGACGCCCGATTGTGATATATGAGTACCAAAAAGGACGTGATCATCAAAAGCCTCTGGATTTTTACAAGGATTACAAAGGAATCCTTGTAACGGACAGCCTGCAGCAATATCATCTAGTTGATAAAAAGCTTCCAGATGTGACAAACGCAAACTGCTGGGCGCATGCAAGGCGTGATTTTGCGGATGCGGTTAAGGCTGCCGATAAAAAGGATCCGTCTTCTGTAAGGCAGTCTGTTGCCTATCAGGCATTGCAGAAGATAGCCGGGTTTTATAATGCTGACACTGAGTTAAAAGGGCTCTCATCAGAGGAACGGCTTCAAAAACGGCAGGAATTGATTCGGCCGCTGGTTGAGGAATTTTTTGCGTGGGTAAAACAACAGGTTAACGACTGTGCGGTACCTCCAAAATCCAAAACAGGTCAGGGGCTGAATTTCATAATCAATCAGGAAAAATATCTTAAGGTATTTCTTGAAGATGGAGATGTCCCTATCGATAATTCTGCCTCGGAGAGAGCCATACGCACCTTTTGCCTCGGCAAGAAAAACTGGATGTTCCACAATACAGCCAAAGGAGCATCTGCCAGTGCGATGGTATACAGTATTTCAGAAACAGCCAAGCTGAATAATCTGCGGCCGTATTATTATTTTAAATATATCCTCACAGAACTGCCAAAACTCTGTGAGGAAAAAGAAAATATAGATCCAGAAAAGCTGGACTATCCCATGCCATGGTCAGATAGTCTTCCGGACGAATGCAGGAAGCCACGTCGCCAATAATGGGCGGCGTTGATTTTAATGACTGGCGCATGGTTTGACGTTTACGATTTTTCTATCTTGATCATATAAATATCCTCTATTTCAATCAAAAATTACTATTATAGTCTCAAATATATTGGATTCTTCGTTAAAACACAATTCAAAGTTTGCTAAAAGCCACCAAAAAAATAATCCGCTATACCATATGAATAGTATAGCGGATTTCCCCCCATAATACAATTTAATTTATTCAGCCCTAATTCAGCTTTTGCTTTCTGGTAAGTATACCATCACCTGTGAATGCATACTTTGAGCAATGATATGTCCGGACCGCTCATCACCGATACGACAGCCGTTCTGCTGCATATATTCGTATTGAAACCATTTGGCTGAACATTGATTACGTAACACTTGGCACCAAGCACCTCAAAAATGGACTTTGCCATATTCCAGGAGCTACCATTGGCACAGTCGAGGCCGACCGACCTTCATCTACTTAAAGAAATACACTCCAAGCGAAATGAGATACCCCATATAGCTGTTGCGACCAGCCACATAATCCACAGTGCAAACATTATTTTTATTAATACTTTCTATACTCACATTAGAGTCAGCTCATTCAATAAGATTCCTCAATTTACATAACAGGCAGTTCCCATTCATCTTTTTGTTTGATAATTGTTGCCTTCCCATTTATAATATTATAGTTAATTCCAGTTTTAGGATCTGTAAATATCATTTTTTTATCAAAATCAACTTTTCCATTCTTTAAATACCACCATCCATTTTTATTTTGCGCAACCCCTTCATAATTAAAATCGACTTTTCCATTAGTTCCGACATACCACCATCCATTTTCATTTTTTGCCACAATTGGGTCATTAGAATTATACACAATGCCTTTTATAACATAATACCATTCTCCATCAATATTAATTATATTCGTTACATCTTCACAAAGTCTTCCATTTTTACAATAATATCCCACCCCATTATCATATATCAATCCATTATAATTAAAATTCACTTTTCCATTATGTATTACCCAATTTCCATTCTTATTGTTTGCTATTCCATTGTATAAAAAATCAACTTTACCATTATCATCTACATACCACCAACCATTCACATTTTGTGCAACAGTTTTATTTTTTTTAATTTTACCATTTACAAAATTATACCATCCATCATACGAGTTACACTTACCTCTAAAAAAACTCTTACTTTTAACTTTCAACACTCCACTATTTGAAAAATCAACTTTACCGTTTTTTATCAACCAATCTCCATACAAATTTTGTGCTACCCCATTAAAATCAAATCTAACCTTTCCATGTTCAACATACCACCATCCATATGGATTCTCAACAACATCATTAAAATTATAATCTATGTTACCATCTACATAATAATACCAATTACCATCATTCGCTGGCAACAAACCATTATTAATATCAATGACATTAATATCATCCATATAGCTATATCGAACACTTTCTAATATAACTTGTTGTTCGCAATCACCTTTTGCTTTCAAGCTATCCATATGAATTACTGTAAAAAAAACTACTACAAACACAATCCATCTTTTGTTCATAAAAATCCCCCATTATACATGTTTTTTTCAAAGGTTTATTACACAAAAATGCACAATCATTTTAATAATCTATTGAATTTTAAAATAAAGTACTTAATCTCTGTGATAAATATTTCGATTTAATTTCTGAACATACATCTTTCAAAAATGTAAATTTAAACAATACTATGTAGATTAATGCCATATTAGTCACATTAAGATTTATCTATATGATACCTTCAACTAATATCCATCCATCTATTATTAATATATCTACCCGGATTATTATAATTTATAACTTTAGCATAATTTCCACAAGCGGTAGCATCATCTGGAATATTTTTTGTTATAACAGATCCAGCGCCTATTGTAACATTTTTGCCAATAACAACATCTTCCACAATGCAAACACTTGGTCCAATATAAGTATTGTCTCCTATTACTGCTGCTTTATTGTGATTAGATCCTATTGTTGTAAATTGAGACAAATTAACATTATTGCCTATAACAGCAGTAGGATTTACTACGACAGGTCCTCCATGTCCTATATATAATCCATACCCAACTTTAGTTTCTGGTAACAATTGAATAGTACGCTTGGTTCTATTCAATTTCCAAAGTATACTGCCAAAGAACTTTATAACTCCATCGCCTTGTTTCATTCTAAACGCAACATGAAATCTTATTAACGGGTCCCTTAAATAATGTCCCAAAATACTCACAAAAAAGGTTTTTCCATAATAGCGATAAACATCACTCTTAATGTATTTAATCACATCAACTTTTTGATTCATTATTTATTATCACGCATCGAATTATAATTTTCACTTGCCATACATTTATAACAAATTATATTCGAGCTCTCCTTCTAATCATTTTATTGTATCTTCTAAGAAAACAAACTTATATCCGTACTTATGTGCATATCTACACATTTTTTCAATCTTCTCTTTATTTTCCATACTCAAAGCCCATTCATGCGAAAATATAACCAAATCCCCTGTCTGATTATTCCAACTGTCAGTACTTAGCTCTCTCAATTTTGAATTAATATTTTCAACATCCTCTGTTCTAAAATCTGTACTAAAAAAATGGATATTAGCATCTGAATCATAATACTCATCATGACAATAAATATATTTACTATTGTCTTTGTTCAAATAGTAACTCTGTCTTTTATCATCAGCAGTCAATAACCCTTTTACTGGTTCATCTTCAAGCTGCGATAATTCTTTAATTGCTTTATAAGATCCTTGGAACATCTGTAATCTTATAACATTATCTATAGACTGTTTTCCTACAATTCTTTCTAATTGATTTATTGTTTTAATATAGTCGTCTGTTATTTTACCCCTTTTATAATCTGTCTCTCCATTTAAAGTATGGAATCCAAATCTTAGCCAACTACTATTTTTAACAAACTCATCTTTATATTTATCAGGGACTTGTGAAAGATTAAATTCTCCATCTTCATAATATACATAACATGAAATTACAACTCCATAATCCCTATGTAACTGTCTATACCAATTTAAGGTTTGATTATCAAAAATTGAATTATAATCATTTTCATATATATCCTCAAATATAATAATAGTATCATCAAATGATAAATTAAAGATATTTTGTCCTGTATTCACATCTTTTTTATAGGAATCCGTTCTGGTATACGATTTATTTCCAGTTGTGGAAAAGTCTACTTCGTCATGTCCCCCGAAAATAAATGCAATGACTACTACACCTATACAAATTATACCTATAGAACATTTCGTAATACGTTTTCTTATTTTTTCAGGCAATAACTTATTCTTTAAAAAATCAAATTCTCTACCGAATGATAATAAGAATGCTGTTGAAGACAGTGCTATTATTACAACTAATATTGTCCTTATCACGAAAAAATGTAAACCTTCTCCATTTACATTTTTTGTTGCCATATGTGAAATAAAAAATGTAAATATTGATATAGCACCATAATATAAAATCTTTTTTATATAATAAATATATTTGACATCATAAACATGTCTTGCAATAATATAAAACCTTGAAAACAAGTATACCAATGATGTAATAAATGTACCAATAAGAACACCATTTATTCCTAATTTATTTACCAATGCGATTGATATAACTATATTTAACACTGCTGAAGTTATTATAATTGGTCTATCATATCTGAACAACTTATAAATCACAAACACCTGTGACGGCAACTGTATTAAAAAAGTCAACATAAGATTAATTCCAAGCCATAACGCAGTTGAAAATGATAATAGCATTCTCTCCCCAAAAAACAATTTTATAAATGGTTGAGCAAGTAGTGAAAAGCATATCATACAAAAATTACCTATGCAAAAATTCACACAAAAATAATTATCTGTCATTTTCAATCTATCATCTTTATCTTTTGTAGTACTAATATAGTTGCCAAAAGTTGCCTGCAAAGAACTCAATACCTGAGTAACAACTGTGTTAAGCTGACCAGTAATCAATGTATAATTAGACAAATATCCTGTTAATAAAGAGCCCTTAAGCGTAGATATAATTATATTGTCTGTGCTATAATAAACAACAGCTCCAATCTTTGAAATAAAAACGTCCTTAACATATTGAAAAATTTGCGGTTTATACTCAGAAACAAAATTTGTATCTGGTTTATTATTGATATATTTATATTCTTTATTAACCTTCAGAGAAACAATAATATTAGAAATAATATTTTTAGCTATATTAATACTTAAATATATAATATAATTTGGTGCTATAATCAATAATACTAATTGAATAATAGAAAAAACAAAATAGGTCGCTGTATCCGCAATATTTGTCAAATATGATTTTTGATCTGCAATCAACAATGTACGCTTATAAGCTAAAAAATATGTTGACACAGTTCCTATTAAATTAATGTAAAATAGCAATCTCAAATACCATATTCCACAATTTGCATCAGGAATTAAGTCTCTCAAAAATATTGATACAACTAAACCAACTCCGAGAACTATAAATCCAATTATCGAATACAGCTTTTTATATATATACATTATTGCTGTAATTTTCTTCCTATTATTCTCTGCCAATGGTTTATATAAATAACTTGTAATGGCAACTCCTATCCCCATATCTACAAGATTCAGCATTTGTAATATATTAGTGAACACCGAATTATAGCCGAGATATTCAATACCTAATGTATCAATAAAAAATTTACGTATTATAAATCCAAAAATTATTTGTAATAATTGACTCAATAATGTAATCGTAGAATTTATATATGCCGTTTTAACTCTGTTATCCGATTTCATTTTAATATGGTCCTTACTTTGGTTTTCATTCTGTCCATTTTCTTTTGAACTTTTATTTTGGATCTCCAACTCTTATCTAATCTAATTTGTTCTTCATCAGAATGAACTTCGTTATAATCCTCTAATCTATGAGATAAAAATTCCCTCATCTCGTCTGTTAACCAATGAGAGCCATCCCTATTATCAACCCTATCTCTTTCTAAAGCATAATTTCCACTAATTTCTGGTATAACGCCTAAACCAAGTAAAGAATGTGAATTATAACAATGAGGTAAACAGCAATTTTTACCAATAGGACTCCATTTTATTGGATTTTTTATATCTTTGAAAATATTCTGTTTTAAGCACATTCCATAACATTGTGTCATAATTCCATCACCAACATTTAAAAGCCCTGACCACTCACCAGCATAGCAGAATTCATTTCTTTTGTTTTCCCATAAATTACGTTTAAATTCAAACATTTCAGAATTGAATTGTTCCCAAATATTGCAAAACTCCTCAAAGCTATGTTCTGATAGTAATACAATTCCTTCCTTTGTCATATCTCGAGGTATTGTAACATGACATAATGCACCTTCTCGCTCAGTACAAATCTTTTTCACTTCATCAATATATGGCTCTAGTTCATCTGAAGGAGTCATTTCTATAGAGATTGACATACCGTTTTTTCTTATAAAATCGATGTTATCAAAGAACTTATTCAATAGTCCTCTTTTCTTCAATTCAAGATAATGAAATGAACATTTAAAACCTAATCGCTTTCTATATTCCTCTGGAAATAAACTAAACTGCTCCAATCGCTTAGTTAATAACGCATTTGTTACAATCATAACATAATGACCCTGTTTTAATATTTCTCTTGTTATATCAACCGTTTCCTCTGGTATTAGTGTTTCTCCTACCCCACATAAATTAAAATGACAAATCCCACCTAATCTTTCATTTGAAAGTGCTTTTCCTATATATTCTGCTGAATACTTAAAAGGCGAAACTTGCCTATCACGTGAATTTTCTTGATTAACATAACAATAATGACAATTCAAATTACATTTTGAAATTGGTATATGTATATCGATAAATCTTTTCATTTTAAAATTCTCCTTTTATTTCTTCTTTTAATTTATCAAAAAGGACTTCGCTGATACGTTCATAATCCCCATTTGGATATTTATCTAATAACTGCTGAGCAACCAATGGAATATTGTCAAGATTCTTTTCAAGATATATATATCCTAATCCTTTTACCCATTCATAAATACCGGATATTTTGTAATTATAATTCTCAATTGCAACACAAGGAGTACCAGTAACTGCCGCAAATATGATACCATGCAATCTATCTGTTATTATTATTTTGTGTCTACCCACATAACTCATTGCCTCCTCAACAACTTGATCTCTTTCCTGCAAATAAATATTATATGGAAGACATGTATCCCATATATCAATATATTTATCAACTCTATAAAGTAATCTCAGCAAATGTTCTCTGTCATCAACAGATAATACTGACTCAGTATCATTTCTAATACAATATAAAATACCTTCACGATTACGAAACGTTCCCATTTTATTAAATAGTACAATATCAGGACTCAAAAATATATTCGTACTAGAAAATTCTCTTTTCATAACTTCAAATGAAAATCTTTCTCTAGCAAACATAACAACATTATCACAATTCGCTAAAAGATGTTTTGTTTCTTTTAGCTCATCAAAACCATTATTTGTTTTTGTAAAATATATGGTTTGCGGAAAAATAATTATCCTATTCTGTTTATATTTACTGATTACCAATTTTCTAATATATTGTTGATCCATGTATACATCACCAAAATTCCCGCCTCCCATCAATAGCAATATGTCATCCTTGCAAATTCTATGTGGTAGAATATTATTTCGAATATATTTTTCTGGAATTTCTATATAATCTGTATTTTGAAAGTTGTTCTGGATAAACTTTTTTATGCTATATCCTATAGCCAAATCTCCTAAATTATTATACTCTGGTGTTCCCATGAGAATTATACGTTGCCTACTATTAGTAGAACCTATTTTTATTGGATTTAATTTCATCTTTATTAATTGCACTTTACTCGAATTTTTTAATTTTCTTAAAATTTCATATTCCTTAAATAAATAGATAATTATTATCACATTTATCAAGATTTTAAATCCATAATGCAATTTAAAATTTCTTCTAATCAAGGTATTTATATATTTATTAAGTTCTTTTGATTCATAATTTACTTTTGATTTATAAATTAAACTCTTTACATCTTTAGATGCAACTAACAAATTCTTATAAACTAATCTTTCTTTTCCATGTGAATATTTAGAATTTAATCTATATTGAATAGCCTCAATATATTCTTGATAATTTTTCCAATTTTGTGAATTAACTATTGATCCACTCCTTTGCCTATAGTAATATAAACCAACATCATAAAAAACAACACTTTTTGCCTCCCCAAAAAGCTCATGCATTATATAAATATCTTCAAATAATTTACCTGTTGGAAATCTTATTTCTTTAAATAAATTTCTTTTAAAAAGCTTATTCCATGCGTGACTATAATATTTTTCATTTTTATATAATATATCTAATGAATCACTAGTTTCTAATACTTTCCTAGAACCGCTAACTCCCTTGTCATCTATTCCACTTTCACTAACTATAATTCGTTCGCAAACGGATATATCTGCACCACACTCAACTATATTTCTATGGAGTACTTCATACATTTTTGTTGAGATCCAATCATCAGAATCAACAAATCCTATATATTCTCCATTTGCAATTTCAATACCAGCATTTCTAGCATCTGATAAGCCACCATTGATTTTATGAATAACCTTTATTCTTTTATCTAGTTTCATTAATTCATCACATAATTTACCACTATTATCCGTCGATCCATCATCAACCAGTATAATTTCCAAATTCTGATACGTCTGATATATCACACTATAAACACATGTATTCAAATATTTTTCCACATTATAAACTGGAATAATAATAGAAATCAATGCCTCTTTTTTCATTTTCTGAAAAGTCCTTTCCTATAATTTCATGTCCTAAATCATTAATTTTTGTACTCTTTCTTTATATATTTATTGTAAATTTTTTTATTAATTTCTAATTATATTTTAAAAAATATTGTTTCCTATTTGTTAGTTGTTAAAATCATTATATAAATAAACTAAATAATTCTATTATAAAATCACTTAAAAATAAAAATGTCGCTATTTATCATATACGCTTTATCTCTAAAATTCATTAAAGATTTAATTATTTTTTCTTTCTATAATATCCAATATTTTTTCTAATAACTTGGTATAATTTTATTACCGGATTCTTAAAATGTTTTGTTTGTAAAAAAACATATCCTTTCCTAGTCATCCCCCAATTAGCATTAAACCAATGTATTGTATATGTATCTTTCGTTTCAACTTTGTCATTCCCATATTCTTTAAATGGATCATAAGGAGAAAGAACTTTTCTATTTAAAATAATACAATAATCATTTAAATTTGGATTTTCTTTTAAAACATTATTAAAGATAATGGGATTATTATAATAATTTACATTCCAAATCTTTTCAGAATAAAAATCCAATAACTTTTTAATAAATGGATTGTTTTTATCAGCACCGATAATACCCGTTCCTATATAATCATTCATCTCATAACCAAGAAACATATTATGATTTAACAAATTATCAAACGGCTTAATAACCTGTACATCTGTATCCATATAAATACCACCTTCACGATATAATATCCACAAACGTAAATAATCAGACATAAATGCCCACAGTTTATACTTCATACAGCATGCGAAAAAAAGATTATTAGCAGCAATTTCATCTATCGGTAAATTATCTTCATTCCACTCAATAATATCATATTCTTCAAGAATAGATTTCCAACTATTAATGCATATTTGAGAAACTCTATCTTTTTTGTTTTTTCCCAACCAAATATAATGTATTTTTTTTTCAATCATTCTTTTCTCCCCTTTTTGTATACTGTAACAATTTATTATCTACTTTTGAAAAAGTTTCTGATAATACTTCCCACCAAAAAAACATACAAAAATTCATAAATGGTGCTCTTAAAATATTTTCCATTGTGGCTAAGCATAATGTAATCACAATTACAGAAAAATACACAACCTGTCTTTTTTTTATAAGTTTTTTTATAGCAAAATAATATAAAAAAACTACCAGAATAAAACCAATAACACCAAAGTTAAAAAATAAAAATACATATCCATTATCCACTACATTATATCCATATTGTTTTTTCAAGTAATTTAAATCTATAATTTTTCCAAACAATGTGATTGGAAATGAATAAAACAGCATTGTTGCATTGCTCAAACGCTGATTAAGTTTTCCATTTAATAAATATAATATATTTCTTAGTTTTCCACTACTAATAATAAGCATAATTGGAAATACAATCGATATAATAGGTAATATTAAACTTACTGCAATGCAAAATTTACTATATACTTTATATAATCTCTCATTATCAATTTTCTTATAAATAAAAAGCACACATATCAACATTAAAAGAAGTATACATGCTGTTTTTGCTCCAGTAATCCAATATGTTATACAATCGATTATTAATAAAATTAATAAATTTAAAGATTTAATTTTTTCATTTTTTATACATAAATATAAAGTTGATAAATACAAAATTTCTTCTGCGAAATTATTTGGATGAGAATAACCAACTCCATAGCCAATAACACTTCCGTAAATGCCTTTTGAAACTACTACTTTTCCTACATCCAAATAACCTATTAAAATACAGAAAACAACAATCAAAAACATTACTAAACGTATATTAAAAACCAGTTTTAAAGCTTTATTATAACCAATATTTTTAACCATAATTGCCATGATTAGCATTATAATAAGAAGTGTTTCATGCGAGCTAAAATACACTAAAAAACCAAGTAGGACAATTCCTATTGTCTTAACAATTGATTTAGTATAATACTTATCAAACATAATAGCGGAAAAAGCAGATAATAAAGCAAATATCAATATAATATCATGTATACTTCCCTGAATATCAAGTTCTGTAAGAGAAAATCCATACATAATAGTAACTAGTATAATATAACAATATGAAAAAAAACTTGTTCTACTTACAACCATACAATCCACCTATATCTTTTTACTAATAATATCATTTAATGCTGTATTATCCTCATCGGATTTCCAACAACCGTACAATTACTGGGAACATCTTTGAATACAACTGCATTTGCACCTATTTTTACATTATTACCTACCCTTACTGCTCCAATAATTTTTGCCCCAACTCCAATATCAACATTATCTCCAATAATTGGAGCAGCGAAGCTTTTACCATTATTTCCTATACAGTTCATTCCATGCAATGTACAATTTTGGCCTATTCTGGCATCACCATTAATAATTATTGAGCCATGATGATATATTGTGACACCTTTTTTCAATGTATATGGTGGAATAAAAAATCCTAGTTTATTCCCTAATCGATTTTTTTTATTTGACCATAATAAACCTACTACTTTATTTAAAAGTCCATTTTTGTTTTGAAAATACTCTTCTTTTCTTAAATATTTTAAATACCTATTTATTAGGATCCAATGATCGTTTTTTAAATACAACAATATCTTTGTCTTAAAACTATATTCATAAAAAAAATTATTATCTTTCATCTCAATTATTATCTTTCATATATTTACAGCAATTTTCATTTTCATTATTACTACTAAGAAAAAAATTTTTTTCTTCTTTATCATATAATTAACAATTTTACTAAAAAATCTTACACCCGCATCATCATACTCCAATAATGCTTCTTTAAGTTCGCTATTATTACAAATCTCTTTAATATTTCTTTTAGCAATAACTTTACCATTTTTACTAGCATATAAAACCTCAAGTTTTATTGAATACCTTGCTAATGCTATTAATAAATTATCCAATCTATATTTCACATCTTCGAAAATTTGTAATCTGATAGCACGTTTTTTTAATTCCGAATTTAATATAACTTGCTTATCAAATCTATCCTTCCTATAACTATTAGTCAGAGAATCACCATTGTCACAATACAAATATCCACAATCATTACTCATAAAAACATTGTTAGCAAAAGAATAATACTCTGTATCAAAAATTATATCTTCACTTATAAATTCTCGTTCTGATGGGAATCTCAGATTATTTTTTTTGATTATTTCATTTGAAAAAAGTACCTTCCACACTGACATTTCAATAGAGTCGTTATGAACATAATCCGGTCCAAACATTTTAGCCAAAACTTCAGTTAAAACCTTATCACCAATAAATTGCATTCCGGCATATTTATTATGTACTTCAATGATTTGATTTTTTTCTACTCTTTTAAATCCGCCAATACAAGTATCTGCATTGTTTTCTTTCAAATCAGTATATAAATTATTGACCATATCATTTTCAATATAATCATCACTATCAACAAACATTACATATTTTCCCGTTGAAACTTCTAACCCGGAATTTCTGGCAAACCCCAATCCTCCATTCTCCTTATGAATAACTTTAACTCGTGCATCTTTATTTTCATATTGATCACATATCAATCCACACTTGTCAGGTGAACCATCATCAACTAAAATTATTTCAAGGTTTGTATAAGATTGATTAATAATAGAATCAACACACCTGTTTATATATTTTTCTACTTTATAAATTGGAACTATTACACTAATCAATTCATCCATCATTGATTCTCCCTAGCAATTTTTCTCATATATTTTTTTAAATTCATCTGCCATATTATTAGCACTTGCGTTCTCAATGTCCAAAAATGAATCCATATTACTTCTATTGCAATCAAAATCAATATTTTGTATTTCTTTCTTCCAGATTCTAGTATCTAGCTTCAATCTGCTAAATCGTCCTGAACACTTTGTTTCATCTGAAACTTTATCCGAAATAATAGTATATAATCCATTCACCTGTGCCTCCAATGCGCACATTGGCAATCCTTCAAACCTTGAAGGCAAAACAAATACATCCATAGCACTTAAATAATCTGGAACATTAGTTACTGCACCTGCAAATATCACATTATCAATATTATTATCATTATCAATTAACTTCTTCAACTCGCAGCCATTCTCTCTATTTCCAACAAACAAAAAGATATATTTATTATCATTTTGAAATTCTTTAACTAACTGATATAAAAACTCTGGATTTTTCTGATATGAAAAATCACTTACACTACCTATTACTACTTTCTGCTCTATTTCTAATTTTTTCCTTATATTCTTTCTCGCAGTTGAGTTGAATCTAAACTTATCTATATCTACTCCATTTCGAATAATAGAAACATTTTTACTCGTATCAAACATCCACTCTGCAGCTATTTTCGAACAAGCACATCTATATTTTGCCGATTTTACTATTGGTTTTGTAATTAAATGCAATAAATAATTAATTTTTCTATAGTGACCATTAATTCCACTAGAATGAGAATGCACTACAATGTGTTTAATACCGGCTTTCTTTGCTGCTAAATAGTAAACGCTAATTTTCCAAGCTGTATCCGAATGAATATGAACAGTATCATAATTATTTTCCATTAGATATTTATAAAAACTTTTATATATCTCATACTGCTTCAAGAATCTATTTTTACAATCTGATTTTCCTATACATCTGCTCCCCATAGATAACAGATGTTTATAAATATCATTTTTCACAAAATCATCTGGTGAAAAATAATCAAATATATATTCATCTTGCAATTTTTTCTGTGCTTCATATGCAACAGAAAATGCGCCTCCTTGATTACTGAGATTTGTTTGCAAAATACGTTTTCTAGTTCTCATCAATAAATTCCTACCTTATTTTCAACCATTTACATTTTCCATCTAACAGGTTGAGATTTAACCCCATCTATAACACCGTCAATTGTTGCCTTTATAACCTTCCTCTTCTCTTGAGCTCTTAAAATGCTTGGCAGCATAAAACTTATAATAAAACCAAAGTATCCTTTGCAATTATAATTTTCATATCCCACATTTCCATATTCTTTCATCTTTTTATTAAGATATAGAATATTTCTATTTGTATAATATACTCTTAAAGGACTCACAATTTTCTTATATGAAAATTTAGCAATATTCTGGTTGTGTAATATTTTACTCACCATAATCCAAAATTTCTGTTTTTTTCTATTTTTAGGTATAATCTGTCCAAACTCCTGGTCCAACACCCATTTATTTAATCTAAGAATTTTATAACCACTTAAAACTAATCTCTTACAGAAATCGTTATCTACTAGGTCAATGAACATCCATTCATCAAATTTTCCACACTTTTCCCAAACATCAATTGATGTGCACGAAGCCGACGTTATACAAAACTCTATATATTCAGAATCTAACTTATCATTAACAACCAAGTATGCCCTTCTTTTATCTATAACCTGTGGACAAACAATTCCAACTTCATGATGACTTATTATTGCCATTCTAAAATCCGATATCATTCCATCAGGTATTATAGAATCCTGATCCATTGTAATAATCCAATTATATCCATCTTTTTTTGCATTTTCCATTATACGATTCAGCGCATAGGCAATGCCTTTATTTTCTCCTTCAGAAAGATATACAATATTATCTTTCTGTTCAAAATAAGAATTAGAATTATCAAACAAATATATCTTATCTACTTGATCTTCAATCTTTGAGAGACACATATTCAATCTTTCTTTATTTGGATTATACATAACAATCCCCGCTGCTATATTATTGTTCATAAAAACTAATCCTTTATTTAATCAAATTAATGCACATATTAAATCGATCGATATATGCAAATAATATCACCTGTTGCCATTTTTCTTTGCAATTGCAAAAATTTTTAAATCATCTACAAAATATCGTTTAAACATTCTTTTAGGTTCTTGCATAAATCTATAAAACCATTCAAGACCAACATTCTGCATCCATTTAGGTGCTCTTTTAACCTGCCCAGCTAAAAAATCTACACATCCCCCCATTGTAAATGAAATAGGTATCTGATATTTATCTTTATTTTGCGCTATAAATTTTTCTTGTTTTGGACATCCTAGAAATACAATCAATATATCTGCATTACTGTTCTTAATTCTGTCATTTGCCGCTTTCAGCATTCTTTCGTCTTTTTCAAATCCAAAAGGAGGAGAATAAGAGTCTACTATATTTAGCTCAGGTAACCTAGCTTTAACATTCTTTGTTGCTTTACTGAGAACATCTTCCTTACCACCAAAAAGAAATACCTTATATTTTTTTTCAATTGCGAGATTAAATACCTCCCATACAAAATCAGTCATACATACTCTTTCTTTTATTGGCTCTCCATATTTATGTGATAACTTAACTATAATTTGTCCATCAGTAAGAATTAAGTCAGCTTTTTCACAAATTTCTTTTAACTTGGCATCATCATTCATTTTTACAACAATATCTGTATTTGGAGTAACAACATAGTGATTTCCAGGCATTTGTATTAATTTATCTACACAATCTTTTGCTTCAGATGCTGTCAAGTTATCAATATATGTATTTAAAAATTTGATTCTATGTGTATCTACCACAACTTAATCTCCTTATTCAGAAATATGATTCTTGCCACATAAATGTTGATATAATATGCTCATCATTAGATGATCAAACACCATATGAACATCTTCTGTCACCTGCATACTATTAATCGGTACATGTAATGATATATCACTTAATTCTTTAAGTTTTCCACCATTATAACCAGTAAGTCCAATTACTTTATTTCCACATTTTTTTGCATACTCAACTGCATTAATAACATTCTTCGAATTACCACTACCTGAAATTGCAATCACTACATCACCTGGTTCTATAACTCCATTAAGCTGAAAACGAAATACTTCTTCAAATCCTATATCATTTGCAACAGCCATTAATGTAGCCACATTATCGTTAAGACATTGGAAACGGAATTTATCATCAACATATTCTGAAATACCTTTACCAAAATCATTTTGAAAATGAGATGCTGTCGCTGAACTGCCTCCATTACCAAAAATATATATTCTCTTATGTTTTTTTGCTGTATCTATCAACAAATTCAACACCTCATTGACAGCATTAATATCAAGTTTTTGAAGAGTCTCTATCTCACACGATATATACTTTTTAATATCATTTTTAAAATCCATCTATTTTTCCTCACTTTTCTTATTCAAAATAATCCTAACAGCCGATAATAAATCTGTTGCTTCATAATCAGGCTTAACACTATATTTATGATCCTTACCAGCTTCCCCTGTTTTTACCAAAATAGTTCTCATATTGGCATTTTTTCCTGCTTGTATGTCCATTGTTGTATCTCCAATAAACCAGGATTTTTTTAAATCTATATTGTATTTTTCTGAAGCTTCAAGAAACATGCCAATTTTAGGTTTTCTACAATTGCACTCTATCTTTAATTCTGAAATTTCACCTGCAAACCCTTTATCCGGATGATGTGGACAGAAAAAAATATCATTTACAAATGCCCCCTCTTTTCCAAGCTCTGTTTCCATTTTCATATGAATATTATCAAGTTCTTCAAAAGTACATTCGCCTCTTGCAATTACAGGCTGATTAGTCGCTACAATAGCTAAATAAGTTGACTGATTCAGCTCTTTTATTGCATTTGCCACACCCTTATATAATTCAAAATTTTCACTTTTTCTCAAAAGCCCTTTATAAACATTAATAGTGCCATCTCTATCCAAAAAAACAGCTTTTTGTTTATTCTTTAAGCATTTAGATTCCCAAACTTTCTCTTGTTTTTCTTTACTCACTGAATAAAAACGTTCTGGTGTTCCTGCATCTTTAACGTACTCCGGTGTATTATACGCAAAAACTTTTCCAGATTTTATCAGAGGTTCAACAAGTTCAGATTCGAAATCTATATTTTTTTCTTCTGTGATATATTCTAAAAGTTCACCCCTAAAAATAGAAAGACCTGCATTTACACAATTTTTATAATTATAATCCCTTACATTGTTTTTTGAATCGATGCGTTCTACTCTATCTTTCTCACCTAAAATAAGCAAATCCGAATCATATGGATGCGAATTTGGATGAGCTAATAATGTTACCATTCCTTTTTTTTCCTCATGAAACCTTATAAAACGATTCCAATCGATCTCAAACATCACGTCTCCAAACACAAGAATAACATCTTTATCTTTTACGTATTTTTTTATATGATAGAAAGCACCTGCTGAACCTAATGGTTTATTTTCTTTAACATATGTAATTCTGACATTCCATTTTGAACCATTTCCAAAATACTCTTCTATTTTTTCGCCCAGATGACCAATAATCAATATAAAAGAATCTATTCCAAATTCCTTTAACTGAAGAATTTGCCATTCTATCATGGGTCTTCCGTCAATTTTTAGAAGTGGCTTTGGAATCTTATCATTTGTCAATTCATGCATTCGAGTTCCTTTACCGCCTGCCTGAATAACCGCAATGTAACTTCTTTCCATTAATTACAACCTCTACATTCCAGCCTTTACTGCATCCTCTACAGTCTGCCTTACTGCTTCATCTGATGTATATTTTGGTTTCCAACCAGTAGAAAGGACTTTAGAAATATCATAACTAAATCTAGGAACATCTCCTTTCCATCCTCTGTCACCACCAGTATAATTAAACTTAACATCTGAGAGTCCAAGAACTTCCACAACTATTTCTGCTATATGAGTAACAGTAGTGCCATTGCTTTCAACACTTATATTATATACATCCTCACCGGGATTAAACTCTTCTGTCAATTTTATAATGGCCTCAACAAGATCTAAAACATAAATATATGGCTTACATTGTGTTCCATTTCCTAAAATTTCTAGAGTCTGTGGATTTTTTCTAAGTTTTCTAATAAAATCATAAACAGCTCCATGGGTTAATCTTGGTCCAATTACATTTGGAAATCTAAAGATAACCACATTCATGTCACACATTGAAACATATGAAGAAATTAATGCTTCTGAAGCCAATTTTGCACCACCATAATAAGATACTGGTTTAATTCCTCCTGTAGTTTCAGTTAACTCTACATCCAACATTTCACCATAAACTGCAGACGTCGAAGCGAAAAACAAATTCTTCACATTGTATTTACGCATTCCTTCCAATAGTGCTCGTGTCGTTAAAAGGGTGTCGTTAAAATCAATCGATGGTTCCTTGCCACCTTTTTGAATATCAGAGTTTGCTGCCATATGATACACAACATCAATCTTATTCTCATCAAAAATCCGATCAACATTTTCCTGTTCTGCCAATTCCAACTCATAAAATTTAAAATATGGGTTATTTATAAGGTGTTCAATATTCTGTTTTCCCATTATTAACTTATCTGCAACAATTACTCTATTGCCTTTCTCAATGAGTGAATCACAAAGATGACTTCCAATAAATCCAGCTCCACCAGCTACTAAAATATTCATTTTTTTCCTCCATAAATACTCGTCACAAATAAATATACAATTACATTTGCTTTCATATCCTAAATATTGTCCCTATCCGTCATTACAATAGATGCACCTGAATTGTCCATTTCAAACTTCATCTCTCGTAAATGAGAAAGTGCTTTTCTCACATTATTTTGCCTTTCCATCGGAACATAAAAAAGCATAAATCCTGCCCCTCCTGCACCAAGAAGTTTTCCACCTGTTGCACCTGCCTTAATTGCAAGCTCATATGTCTCGTCAATAACATGACTAGAAATCCCTGTTGCCAGTGATCTCTTAAGAAGCCAATTTTCATGCAATAACTCTCCCATTGCATCTACATTATTATTTTGTAATTCATCCTTTAATTCTCGAGCAATATCACACATCTGACGTTGGACATTTGCCTTATCCACATTTTGAACATTTTGGGACTGCTCCTTTAAAATTGCAGATGCAGAATGAGTTCCACCAAGATAAAACATCAAAAGATTATTTTCTAATTTTTCATAACTTTCCGGCTTCATAACGATAGGTTCAACATTCACAAAACCATTCGGCATAAATTCATAGAACTTAAGACCTCCAAATGCCGCTGCAAATTGATCTTGTTTTCCAATTGGCTCACCAAGTCTTTCTATTTCAACTGCACAAGCATCTTTAGCAAGTTTATATTTTGAAACATACTGCCCTGTATATGTATTAAGTAAATGCAATAAAGCAACAGTAAATGTGCTCGATGAACCCAAACCAGTTCCTGCTGGTATATCTGCCATAGATGACAATTCCACACCTTTTATTCCAAAATCTTTTAAACATTGTTTAAATATACGATGTTCAATTTCTGAATAATCATGAACAGTTTCCGTTTTTGAATACTTTAAAACAATTTGATCTTTTTCAAAATAGTTATGGATTGTAAGATACATATACTTACGGATTGTGGTACTTAATACACATCCTCCATATTTTTCATAAAAACTTGGTAAATCGCTTCCTCCTCCGCAAAAGCTAACACGGAAAGGTGCTCTTGTAATAATCATACTTTTACTCCTTATTTTATTTTTACTACACTGCTCCATCATTTTTCAAAACACCTATAAATGTTTTGAATATTATCTTTATATCCCCCTTAACACTCCACTCACTAATATATTTAGTATCCAGCTTCACCACTTCCTCGAAGTCCGTGATATTACTTCTGCCACTCACCTGCCATAGGCCGGTCAATCCCGGTCTGAATGACATTCTGGCTCTGTGATGTGGTTCATACTTTTCCCACTCGTCGAGTGTCGGTGGTCTGGTGCCTACCAGGCTCATATCCCCTCTAAAAATATTCCAAAATTGTGGAAATTCATCCAGGCTCGTTTTCCTGATAAACTGTCCAATTCCGGTTTTCTTCTTTCCGTTTGGCAGCACTTTGTTTCCGATGATTCTCGGATCAAAGTCCATCTTGAACATCATTCCGTCACCTATTTTGTTTTCTGCCATGAGTTCTTTCTTTCTCTCCTCGGCATCCATATACATGCTGCGGAATTTATACATCTTGAATTTTCTGCCGTTCCTACCCACTCTTTCCTGTGCGAAGAATATTGGACCCGGCGATGCTATGTATATCATTGGTCCGACGAATATCATGATAATGAGTGTAAACAGACAGCCTATCAGACCTCCGACTATATCCATGCCCCTCTTGACCAGAAGGGCGCTGGTGTTTGCATAGTTGACACTTGAGGTAACCACTGTGTAGTCACCTATCTTTTCTATCTGCTTATAACCGCCCTGGTCTGTTCCGTTTTTAGCAATTCCTGTGTGTACAGCAATTCCCATTTCCAAGAACATATCTGCCAGCTTGTCCGGATATTCTTTCTCACTGCAAGGCGGTATGAGCACCTCATCTACCCACTCATCACACGCGTAGTCTGCTATGCCATCATGATTTGCTACGACAGGAATGTTATATATTGTTTTACCTTTCAGGTCAGAGTCCAGTGAAGCGGCCACAATCTGTGTGTAACCCATGCAGCTTTTCTCCACTGTTCGCAATGTATCCTGAAGCATTGCCTCAGGTGCTATTACAAGCAACGACTTCTTTGATGCCGTGAAATCTTTCTTTTTCAGAAAGCTCTTTAGTGCCAGCCTACAGATATATGTGATGGTCACATATATCGGAAACATGATGTAAAACGATAATCTGGAATATATATCAGCCATCTGCGTGGTAAACAGAAACAACGCTGTGACCAGAAACACCAGCATCGCATGCTTGCAGACTGATATAAACTCATCGAGATATCCTCGTTTTAAGACATTTTTGAAGGAGTCTGCCATTATCTCTACGAAGAAATCTATCAGAAGGAAAGCAACTCCAAGTGTTCGGTAATCCTTATCCACGTATGGATTATCGAAACCAAAACGTATCACATATGAAACAAAAAATGCTATTAATATGCATACGATGTCCAAAAGCATGAAGTCTATATGCTTGGTCCATCCTCTTCCTTTCTTCCTATACATTATTTCTATGGCTCCTTAGCTTGTATTCTTACTTCCAATCCATCCCTATACTGTCGAGCATTGCTATTCTGCTCTCGTCCAGCATCATCCCTGATGAATTTGGATTTTTTCTTTTACTTCGTATATTTGATATCCACCTGCCCAGCTTCACTCCATCCACGCAATATGCCACCGGGATGTTGAGATTACCATGCTCGGTGTAGTATTCCTTTGCCAGCTTATACTTGCTGTTCCATACCATATTGTTGGTATTTTCCATATTGATGCCCAGCTTTTTGAGCTGTGCTTTCTGCTCATCAGTCAGTGTTTCCGCTCTCATTTTTCTGCCGCTCTTTCCATTCTTGATGGATGAAAGCCAATTGCCGAGTGCCACACCGTCCTCAGTGACATACCTTACCGGTATGTGCAAATCACCTGTTTCTTCGTAATATTTCTTTGCAGCACTGATATAGACATCCCAAATCTCGCTGTTTTTGTCCCAGATCATGCCAAGTGCCTCGAGCTTTTTGAGCTGTTCCTTGTTAAGCACTGCTTCCTTGCCCTTTTTCTTGGCTGACACACGGATATTGTTGATCCATTTGCCCAGCGGATATCCGCTTTCTGTGACATATCTTGACTTGATATCCAGATTTCCATGCTGCTCATGATATTTTTCCAGCTCTTCATAGGCTGTATCAAAGCTGTTTTTCCTGACATTCCATATCATGCCTATCAGGTTCAGCTTTTCTATCTTGTCTGCTGTGAGTCCTCCGGCTATCTTACCTGAGTACACCTTGCGCTGGGTCTGTATCCAGCTTCCCAGTGTCAGTCCATCGTCTGTCACATAGTCCTTTGGCACCTTGAGGTTGCCGTGGTCTCTGTAGTATGCGCAGGCTGCCAGATAGTAGTTGTCCCAGGTTGATGACAGACTGCTCTGCAACTGTCCGAATAGCTGACGGCATTCCTTCACTTCGTCGTATATTCGGAATCTATCCTTGAACTTTTCTCTCTCCACCTGTGTACATGGCATGAGTGAGAATGCCTGGTCTATCTCCTCTGTCAGACAGTCGATGCTGTAGAGGCTCTCGAAGTTATCCACCAGATCAAATATGATTGGTGTCTTATTTGTGCCTGCCGAGAGGCATCTGCCTATCTGCTGCATATAGATGATTGGTGATACCGTCGGTCGAAGCAGTATGACTCCGTCCACATCATCCACATGTACACCCTCATTCAGCATGTCTATACAGTACAAGAGCTTTAGATGTTCACTCTTATCTGCTTTAAATTCTGCAAATGCCTTTGAGGTCTCCGGGTTGCTGTAGTACGCCACATATATGTGCGGGCTCCTGTCCACGTTGTCGAACCACTCATGCATATGCTCTGTCATCTCATCCATGTGCTCACGGCTGGAGCAGAATACGATGTACTTGCCATGTGTTTTTCCTTCCACGCGCATATGCTTTTCAAAGATTTTGTCAGGTCCATCCGCTTTTTCCAGCGCACGGCGCAGCTGTTCAAGCAGCTCCATGTTCTGTCTGACGCTGCTTCTGCTTTCCATCGCCTGTATTCGCTGCTTTAGCTTCTTGAGCTCCTCGCCATAGGAGTACATCGCCATGACGTACTTTGGTGTGGAGAGTATGCCCTTCGCCATTGCTTCGCCCAGTGTCATCTCTGATGCTATGCAGCCGTCGAATATTTCCTCTGCCATATCTCTCTGATTGTCGAGATAGCGTATGTTGGTGGCTGACAGTCCCAGTATTTTTGCTGTTTTATGAGCATCCAACAGTTTTTTGACGCTCTTTCCCCATTCTGCCGCGCCGCATCTGTGAAACTCATCGAGTATGATGTAGTCCGGCTGTATTTTCTCTATCAGCTCCTCATTGTGCATAAGCTTGCTGTATGAGATAAATGTGATATTGTCCGGGGATTGTATTTGTTTATCTGATGAATCAGGCCTCATAATCTTCTGTAGATTTTCAAGCTGCGTATGATATATATAGCTGCTTGGTGCCAGCCAGTACACACTTGCATCCGGATGCTCCATCGCCAGCTTAAACGCTATGAGCGACTTGCCTGTTCCGGTAGGATGTATAATAGCTGCCTTTCCGGTCTCAGTCATCATAGAAATGGCTGCTTCATATGCCTTTTGATTGTGCTCAAAGAGTTCTAATTTCATGGCATCATGACCTTCCTGCGGGTACCACATAATAAACATTATGTGGTAAAAAAACGAGGATTTATTGGCCTTATAAGGTATCTAAAGTACTGTTGAATTGTATAATTATCATCAAATGGATACATTTTTCTTGTCATGATTTGACAAACAAGAAATTTATATGACTAAATTCCTTGTTTTTTAGCCATAAAGTGGTAGAATAATAGAGGTGAATTTGGAATTTACCACATAATGTTTATTATGTGGTATTTTTTATGCTTAAATACGGAAAAAGGCAGATGTGGGAATGTCCCACATCTGCCTTTGGACTATTTGTCGCTATAATGACCCTGCTAGCTTATGTAAAAAGTTAAAGCTAACTTGAAAAAGTAAATTCCAGTGCAGAAGTAAATTCCACACTCATTTAAAA
>OGML01000557.1_pt1 | contig 39101 bp, 37 predicted proteins | sample 1572951 | NCBI WGS metagenome assembly OGML01 (sample SAMEA2581883, study PRJEB24529) | metagenome | biome: Human gut stool | place: China | collected 2011 | reverse complement strand
CATTATACAGTGTCGTGAGCATATAGCTTCGTATGTTGCGTACCTTTGTAGTATTATTCCGCAGGCATTCCAGCACATACTCCATCGTATGAAAATCTATCTTCTCCAATCTGCTCCGAACAACATCATATGGGAAATCATATTTATTGATACGGATTACTGGCTGTTTAACCGCTATGGTCTCAACCATCAGCTCCACCAATTCGTTTATGTCCATCTTCTCTGTAGGATGGCATTGAAGCAATCCGTCATAATCAATATTATCTTTGATAAATGAGCGCACTTCATCCATCCTATCCATCGTATCAGTTTTCACGCCTGTGCCTGATGGAATGATAGGATAGGTAATCTCCTCCGTATTCTCTGTAGTATTCTCTGTATTTGTCTTACAAAACTTTGTATGAGGTGGTACATCGTTTTGTGGTAGGGTGTTACAAAATTTTGCAGGAGGGTCATACGAAATTTTGTAGAGGGTGGTACAAAATTTTGTAGGAGGGTCATACAAAGTTTTGTATGAGGAGGTACAAAATTTTGTAACAGACTTATTTGCTTGGTTTTCAGCCTGTTTTTGTATTTCTTCCCCTGTGTTTTCTACATCTTCGTCATCTCCTGGTATGTTCAGATATGTACATGTGTAAAGTCTATCAACGCATAGATCAATATACATGACATTATTTAAAACCATTCCGCTATTTGTTTCTATGTTACGGAATTCACGACGGATCACACCGATTTCCTCTAGTCTGTCAAACGCTGCCTTCACACTTCTCCGTGATTCTCCAAACTGCTCGGCAAAATCATTGTAAGTTTTCTGTAGCAAATCCTCTCGAAACTTTTTTCTGTAACCAATTGTCATGCCGCTATGCTCGTCCCGTACTTCCACAGGACGATACCAATACACGATTTCCGACAACACACAGATAGCGAGAAGGTATGGCTTGCCATTTTCACGCAAAATTGTTTTATACCAATTTACCGGTGTAACATTGCCACTAATGCTCATCTCTGCCAGCGCATCCACCGACGCATTACCGGTATTTACAATATTAGTCATGCCCTCTCACCTCTTTTCTTCCATTCATCTAAGAGGTTTATTATAACCTCTGTAATCTTTTCTTCCGTATATCCTTCATCAAAGTAGTCATCCAATCTGTCTGCCTTGAACGTTACCTTTCTCGGCTTTGCTAACACCTGTTCCGGAAGCATGATGTTCCTCACTTCTTCCTGTGTAAGCATATTTTCCCGGCAGGATGCCTTTAGTCTTGCCGACTGCTCTATATTAGGGAATATATTCCTGTCGAGTATTATATCGAGTACCCACTGCTGCTGCTCCTCGTTCAGATACGAAAGATCAACACCCTGAATAAAACCAATCTTTTTCCTGTCAACAAAGTCAAGCAGTTCATCCCTGACTATCCGCATCTATAAGTAGTACCTTATTGCCTTCTCTTACCAAACCTATACCTAAGTTCACTGTTGTCGTAGTCTTTGCTACTCCACCTTTTTGATTCACGATTGCTATTACTTTACACATACCGTTGTACCTCCATTCCCTATCGAATCACCATGCCACTTCCTACATAGTGACATTTTTCTTCTACCTGCATAACGTTACTTGGTTTCTTACCAGAATCCTTTTTCTTTCTTGATACTTCTGCATACACACGTTTATATTTATCTGTTCCAACATTATCAAAAAAAGTTGAAACATTATTCACGTCAAATCGCTTATCTCTCTGAAGTAAACGTACAAACCAACGTATGTCATTTTTTGTCCCTTGAAGCCTTATCTTTAACATATTGACACCTCCTTGAATAGAAAATAAAAGGCAGGGATATTCAATATTTTGTAATTAAATATCCCTGCCAAATTGGCTATTTTATTCACTTTTATTCACCAAAGAATATTGTGTCCCTCGTGTCGACTCTATAGCCGACAACGACATGAATTCTGTCCACTATCTGCTTTTTATTCCTTTTCACATCGGTTCTGCCGAAATTGAAAAAGCTGCAAAAGTGCGTAAACTCAAGGATTTCTAGGTATCTTTCCTTTGTATCAACACCACGCTCTCCACATGCGGTGAAAGTTACTTCTTATACTAAATAGCAAAACTGCCTCTTTTTATCAAATAGTAATTATGACATAATAGGGGTAAAATTATCACCCCTTCCAAAATTGATTTACATTCCTTTATTGTTATATCATTCTAATATTTAGTATAGGCAGATAAATATATTTATAAAATTCATTCCCTTCAACCATTTTTTGAATTTCTATTTTAGAAGCAAATTTTACATTCCCAACTTCAAGCTCCTGTAAACATAATTTGCCTAATTCGATATTCATTTCAATTAAAAAAACATCTACAAAATGTTGGTTCTTTTTATACTGATAAATCAGTTTCAAATTATCGATATTTATTTCTATTCCTAATTCTTCCTTTACTTCTCGATAAGCTGCCATTATAGGAGTTTCCATATGTAATACAGTTCCCGATGTAGTTGTCCACCGTTCAGGCAAATTTTTAACATATTTAGAACGCTGCTGAATCAAAAAGCCTTTTTTACAATTATATATCCAAATATGAACTGTATAGTAATATAATCCTTTAGGTATATTCCCCTTATCAAACATACAGGTCTTTACTATTTTCTTTTGCTCATCATATAAATCAATCCTATCCATTTCTCACCTAAAAATCAAGGTGCTGAATCAAATCCAGCACCCATATTCCTGTTATTAATTTCCCTTTAATTTCCACATTAAATAATGAGGAATAGTGGCGCACAGTCCATCAGCAGCATTAGACAAATCACAATTTTTAATTATATCTTCCAAGCTAAACCAATTAATTTCCAAAACCATTTCTTTTTCAAACCTATCTTTAAAGTGTTCCAATATAGAATGACTTTGTTCTTTATTTGCCTTAAAATTAAAAACATATCTTAATTCGCAATTTATCTCTTTTGGTTTCTTTAAATCATCTTTTACTTTTCGTGTATATGAACAAATCATACTTAATTCATTTTTATCAATTTCTAAGCCTATTTCCTCTTTCATCTCTCTACATAATGCATCAACGGGAGAAGTATCATCAACATTCATATGACCCCCAACTGGCAAATCATATCTCTTTTTATTAAAATCTCCCCGTGTCTGTAACAAGAGCCTCCCTTCATGATTTTCTATTACAAGAAAAACCACTTGATGAATCAACCCCAAGCGATGACATAAAAAACGTGGAGCTACACCTAAAATTTCCCCATTTTCCCCAAGTACCTCTAACATTTCTCCATCGGATTTTTTCATCGAATCAATGTTAAAAGAAGCCAATTCCATTAATGTTTCAAGATCAATTACTTTTTTCATTTTAGCCCTCCTTAATACTTGTAATTCAACCACTTTCTATATTCATAAGTTAATTGTTTTGAACTAATAAAACTAAGAATTCTATCTATTAATTCTTGCTTCTTAATATTTTGAGCAGAATCTAAACATTCTACCAAACATTTTGTATTTTTAGAAATTTCATCATAACGCCCAATACTATAAGCCATCTCTAATCCATCCTGATAATATTTAATTGCATCATTAAGCATCATATTTTTTCTATATGCATTTCCTAATAATGCGTACAATTTAACCTCTCTATTCCTATCAGATACCTTCTGATATGCTTGCAAAGCCTCTGTAAATTTAACAATACTATTAGCATAATCCATCTTTGCATAGTAAAGTTTTCCCTCTGAAACTAACAATCCATTCAGCATTTCTTCCTTTTCATTTATATTTTCTATCATATTTGCATACTGCATCGCTTCGGCCAGTTTTTTTTCTGTTTCAGAAATGTCTCCCTTTTGCCTAGCAATAGATGCCAAATGCCTATGCCCTTTTGCCATCACATAATATGCACAAACCTCTTTTGCCAGACGTATTCCATCTTCAATATAACGTTTAGCATTACTCACATCTCCTAAACAATAAGTTGTCCAACCTAAATCATCAATTAGCACCTTAGACCTAAGTTCAAAATCTTTTATTTCAAAAGCAGCCTTTTCAACCATATTGCCTAGTTTAATACGTAAATCTAATTGTCCCGATATCCATAAGTACCTACTTAAAACCGAAGATATGTTACATACTTCAATCCATCTTTGATGTTTGAAAGAGTCTTCAATTTGCAAATAAATATTAAAATCATGTGAATCATTTAAATCTTTATAATGTGGATTATTTTCTAATTCATCAAAATTTATTACTTTTTCAAGATAAAGTTTTAATGCTACACTTGCACTCTTCGCTGCAAGAGCTTGAAAATCATCACTTTTTTTCACATCTCCCATATCAGAAATACCTCTAAATATAATCCATGGGAAATCCTCTTTTTCTGTCCGACAAGCTTTTACAAACCCCACTGCTTCCATCTCTGCACCACGACATTTTTCGTCTACATTTTCTGTTATAGGAACAAAAAATTCACTATCTCTTATCAAAGTATCTTCTGATGCAATTGAACCATCAATTAATCTCAACTCTCTGCTATATACACTTTCATCTATACCATTTGCTTTCGCAACCAACTCTGCTCTCTTAATATCTGATAATATATATTTATTACATTCAAGAAAAAAATCTTCTAATGTAATTTTATATCTTTTCAGCATTTGTTCTATTACTCTTGTTCTATTATAGTTTTCTGTTCTTGGTATATATCTTCCTGCTTTATATACCTTTTTTGTTCTATCTATTATTTTTGAAGGCGTAACTACATCACCAATTTTTACTTTTCCTTCTATTCCCGCACTAATACCAACCATACACATTAGTTTAGGATGCCAATTTTGCAAAAAATGTGTTGTACAAATAGAAGCTTCAACATTTCCCGCATCTCCATTAATAAAAGATACAACTAAAGAAATCTCTCTTCCACATTGTTCAGAAAAAATTTTTGACTTATAATATAAAAAAGGACTATTTATCTTAACCAAATTTTGTTCTGATATATTCATTATCTCAAATAACGACTCGATTTCCGTTGGTATAATTGTTATAATTCCAACGTCTATGTTTTTATCAATCATATACTTCCTCCTAATTTTATCTTTCCAATACACTGGCTTTTTCGTAACAAAACATCTTCATAATATGTAAAATCAACTATACCAATACATATTTTTGAAATATTAATTTCGTTTATAATACCTCTTATATCCTCTATATTCCTTTTTACATTTTCAAATTTCTCTGCCTTAATATTACCAAGAGCTATCCAGGGATTCTCTATTATGGTATAATTCAGATTCTTGTCCATGTAAAACTTTTTAACTGCACATAACTCCATCCAATTTGTTTCTGAAAAAAAACATCTTATAACACCATCTGAATCGATTCTGCTATATGTATATCTTAACTCAATTTGAGGTTGCACCATTAACTCTTTTACCATCTGTCTGTAGAAATTTTCATCTGAATTTACTTCAAAAGGAAATCTAACAGATTCACAACGTATAAGTGTCATATGCCACCTCGGATACCAAATAAAACAATCTGGAAAAATATTATCGATTTTTTTTGTACATTCGTATATTTCCTGATTTAATATATTATCCTCCATTGTATCATAAATAGCAGAAATACCAAATCTCTGTTGGATAATTTTGCTATTACGCCGTTCAACATCTTCTAATCTAATCATCTACTATTCAACACATCCTCTATTCCAAGTTTATCAATTTGAACAAAAAAGTCTTCTTCATAATTATTTCGAAGCACAATATAACTTTTCCCATCTTTATCAAATTCACTGATTGCTTTCTTAATCTCTGTACTAATTGATTCTGATTCTACAATAAGATTTACACTATCCTCATCTTTACTATAAACTAAAGATTCATTTAAATCACTTATAAGAAAGATCACAAAATAATTCTTCATTAAATTTTTCAAATGTTTCAGTCCACTAAATCGAAACATAAAGATAGGTATTTTTTTATTACAAACAATTTCTTCATAATCAGTTTTCTTATATCCATATAATGGTTTTGAACCAAATCTTGCGAAAAAAAACTCACTGTTTTCTTTTGCTTTCATAAACTCATCAACTGAAAAATATCGAAAATCATCTCTATCTTCCTCTCTTTTTGACCTTGTTGTACAATTTTTTATAATTTCAAATACCTCTGGATATTTCTCACATAAATACCTAGCTAATGTTGTTTTTCCTGAACCCGACTGTCCTACAATTAGTAACTTTCTTCCGAGAGGAGAACTTACATTATTTTCATCATAAATCCAATAAATATTATCTCTCATATATTTTTCTCCTTTCTTTCCAGACTCATTCTTTTTATAAAATCACACTCTTATCATTACAAAAAGTCCGGCTAAATACCATAATCTGCATTTAACCGGACATAATACTCTAATATTCCCTATATATAATATTAGCAAATTATAGAATTTGATAATATTATATCATGATAGTGCTTTTTTTCAATGTGAACACACATTCTTATAATCTGTTTTAAGTAATATTCTCCTCATTTTTACATTCAATCTCTGTCCCGTCCAGAAACACCACCAGCAACGTCCCATCCTCAAAAACTTTGATGTGGTCCAGTATTTTCAGCATGAAGTCCGTATCCATCTGCGCCAAAGGTTCTGCTCCATCGGTGTATTCTATGAACTTCTCTGCCCGATAACCTTCTAATAGGTTCTCGCTCTGCAGCTGTTCTGTCCACTGCTCCATGAAATCCTCTCGGTTCTCCACCAATGCGTTCCAAGCCATCAGATAAGCCTTTATCAGCGTTTCTTCCTCTACGTGGCGGTTGGCACATCCCATAACTCCTTTGACCTTGTAGCGTTCACTGCACTGCCATACCTTACGGTCAACGCCCGTGCTGCTCCTCCATCCTTTCCGTGCAAATACCTTATTGCAGTCTCCACAAATAATCTTGGATGCAAATGGATTGCTTTCCGGTCGGTGGGAATAGGAGTTTGTCCCGTGCTCTTCCAGGTACTTTTTCCTGCGTTTTATTTCAAGCTGCACACATTCCCATATCCGCTTTGAAATGATGGCATCGTGGTCATCCTCCACATAAAACATCTGGATTTCCCCTTTATTCTGTGTCCGCTTCTTGGTAAGGAAGTCCACCGTATAGCTTTTCTGCAGCAAGGCATCACCCTTGTATTTTTCATTCTCCAACATACTCATTAAGGTTGTGGACTGCCACTTCGTACCGCCATCCCAATTTTTCACGCCTTCCCGTTCAAAAATCCTTTTAATGTAATCCGTTGTTTTTCCATCCAGAAATTCCTGATACAGCCGCACTACAATCGGCTTCTGCAGCCCGTTGATTACCAACTTACCCGTTTCATCCGCATCATAGCCAAGGAAACGCTTGGTACTCATTTTGTGCTTCCCTGTCTCAAACCTTCTGCGGATTCCCCATGTGCAGTTCTCTGAAATGGATTGGCTCTCGTCCTGTGCCAGTGAGGAAAGAATGGTAAGCAGCACTTCCCCCTTTGCATCGAGAGTATTGATATTTTCCTTTTCAAAAATAATCCCTATCCCCAAATCTTTCAACTCTCGCACATAGTTCAAGCAATCCAGCGTATTTCTTGCAAATCTGGAAATGGACTTGGTAATAATCATGTCAATTTTCCCTGCCCTGCAATCAGCAATCATATGGTTGAAGCTTTGTTTTTGAAACAGCCTCATTTTTGAATCTTTATAGTTCCTTTTACAACTTCCTCAATATACTTTGAAGAAATTTCATAATCAATGGAATCCGGAATTTCTTTAAAAACTAGCACTGAAGGAAATGCCATTACAGTATTATGCTTGAGATAATTGATATGGAATATCAAAATATCTACATCATCTCTTTGATAATACTCATAACAAAAAATTCTATTTAACTCTTCTGAATATTCGTCTTTGTTTCTATTATAATGTTCTTGCACCGATGGTCTGTTAAATGGATTTTCAGTAAACTTATAATCCATTCTTGGTTTTTCTGATGGATATCCTGTATATTCAACAATAACATCATTGCATTTAATTTTATATGCATATCCTAAAAATCTCATTTCCAATATATCTTCAATGATATTAATTTCTGGAATGGCTATATCTTTTGTTTTGCAAATATGATTTTTCTTAATAATTATTTTTACGTCAATATCTTCATCAAATGTATTTCCAACATTAGCCACAGTTAAATCCACTAACCCTTGTTGATCTACTTTCCCAAAAAAAGTCATATATTCATTATAATCAACAATAGCCCAATATAAATCTTCTATGGTTTCGTAACGTTTTTTCTCTTCCTCACTACCTTCTAAAGTTGTACCACCACCTCCATAAAAAGGAACAATCAAAGATACCCTTTTTTTGAGATTTCCAACATTCCAAAAAAATTCTTCAATTTCTATACCATTCTCATTAGCAAATTCACAAATAATAGTTTTCCATTCATCAGCAATATCAGCATCCATTATTTTCCCTGACATTAAATCTGACTTTCCTAACAACTTATTTAAATCAGGTGAATTGATTAATAACGAGTTCTCTTTTTTTTCAATAGCTTCAGAAGGTTTTTCTTCTCTAGCTTCCAAATATCCTTGCTGCAACAAGGTAATTTTTGAAATAATACTTTTCTTTTTATCCTTTACCAGTTTGCATTCAGAAAATCCAGAATACTCCACAATTGCATCTTTATCTTCCTGCTGAGATGCCGCCTTAATTTTAAGAACTGGGCTTGCTTTTTTTTCAAATGAGTTTTTCCCACCTACCGCTAGTGGTAAAAAATGCATCCCTAAATGATTCGTAAATAACTGTCGTAATTCCTGTTCATCTCTTACTATAAAATAGATTCCTCTATCTTTGTACTTCTCTTTGAATGCTTGCACTTTCTTATATTGTTCCATATCTACACTAGATGGATTTACAGGTGCATCCAAAAAATACATGAATACTTGTTTATTTGAAGATAGCATTTCTTCAATTTCTTCTTCTGTTCCTGAACCATATCTATCTGTCGGTGTACCAAATTTTGTCCAAAATATAGCAACTGCTGCATCACACTCCCGAACAAATTGTTTATTCAGTAGTTCCTGTGGTTTGTCCCCAGATTGCGGATAACTATCTGTTGACCAGTGCTTTGTAACAATTTCCATATTATTAATATTTCCATATACTCTATTAAAATTACCCACACATTCTCTAATAATATCCGTAAACTGATTCACATCACCCGGACATGAAATTAACAAATCATATGCAGTAATTCCTACTCTCGGCATAAAACTTATTCCTCCTCTGTTACTTTTGTCTCTTTTGCGAAAAAGTATCCTTTCTCCAAAATATATATCTCCCATTTTCCCAAGCCTATCCCCTGGGGTAAACATCTGATTATATCATCACTCTATGGAAACAGAAATACACATCCATTTTTCTTCCAAAATCGCAGAAACCTTTGATTTATTGGGATTTTCTTGACAGAAGGCAGACCGTCTCCACATGCCCGCTATGGCAAAACTGATCCACGACCGCCACCTTCTTCGCCTCATACCCCTTCTCCTGAAGTATTTTCACATCCCTAGCCAGGGTTGCCGGGTCACAGCTCACGTAGACGATACGTTCCGGCGCCATGTGGACCAGAGTGTCCAGAAGCACCTGATCGCAGCCCTTTCGCGGTGGGTCTACGACCACGACGTCCGCGTGGGAGCCGTCGCCGCCCTTCTTGTATATGTCGGGAACGACTTCCTCTGCCTTACCGACAAAGAACTCGGCATTTGTGATCCCGTTGATCTCGGCGTTGTGTCTTGCATCATCTATAGCCTGTGGAACGATCTCCACTCCGTATACCTTCTTTGCCTTCTGTGCGAGGAACAAGGATATGGTTCCTATTCCGCAGTACATGTCCCACACGGTCTCGTCACCGGACAGGTCCGCATACTCCAAAGCCTTGTTGTACAGGACATTTGTCTGGACAGGATTTACCTGATAGAAGGACAATGGGGATATCTGATATTTGATGTCACCGATATAGTCCGTGATGTATGACTGTCCCCAGAGGGTTATGCACTTATCACCGAGTATACGGTTCGTATTCTCCATGTTGACATTCAGGCAAATGGATGTCATGCCGTCTATCTTAACCAGTTCATCTATCAAAATCTCACTGTGCGGAAGCTTGTTGCCATTTGTCACCAGACACACCATGATCTCCTTGGTGGTAAATCCAACTCTGATAAGGATATGTCTGACCAGACCTCTTCCAGTCTCCTCGTCGTAGGTCGATATGTGATTGTCCTCAATGAAGCTTCTGACAATAGCAACTATTTTGTCATTCACTGGCGCACCGATGGCACAGCTCTCTGTGTCTATGATGTCGTGGCTTCTTCCAGCGTAGAATCCGATGACAACATTGCCGTTCTTGTCTCTGCCGACAGGGAATTGGGCCTTATTCCTGTAGTGGAATGGATTGTTCATGCCGTAGGCTGGCTTTTCCATGATGGCTTCCACGTTCTCCATCTTGCCGATCCTCTGCAGACAGTTCTTCACCTTGTTCCACTTGTATTCGAGCTGCTGCTCATAGGAAACCTGCTGCATGGTGCATCCGCCGCATCGTTTCGCCTTGTCGCACACCGGCTCCACGCGGTATGGCGATGGTGTGATGAGCTTCATCAATCTTCCGTAGGCTATGTTCTTCTTCACCTTGACGATCTTCACCTCCGCCAGATCGCCCACCACGGCATCCTTGACAAATACAGTCATGCCCTGAACGTGTCCAATGCCCTCTCCGTCATTGCCCATGTCCTCGATGAGCACCTGATAATCCTCATTTTTGACAAGTGTGACTTCACCAGTATTTGACGCATCCGTTCCGGATGTTCTAACAACTGAACTTGCACTATTCACTGCCTCCATGGTATTTTTTCTCTGCATACCATTTACTCGTCTATTGTTCTTAGGTCTCCTATTGTTCCTAATATCTGACATATACTATCTCTCTTCCTATTGCCGTTATTAATTATCCGACGTCTTTCGGATGTTGGACTGGAGAGCTCTGTTGAAGCCCAGCCAGCCATTGTTGTCCTTTGCCGCATCCAGCTCCTGGATAAATGTCTGGATCTTGGCGTCTGTGTTGTCCGCCATGGACAGTGCCAGAGCCTCGATGAGTGCCGGCTTCTTTGGTGAGCCGTACTCAAGCTCCCCGTGGTGAGCCAGTATGCAGTGCTCCAGCTCATTTGCCGCCTTTGCAGGGAAATTGTCTATGGTATTGATCTTATCGCGGATCATCATCGTTCCCATGACTATGTGTCCCAGAAGCTGACCTGCGTCTGTGTAGTCGTTCTCAGGGAACTTGGAGATCTCGTAGACCTTGCCAATGTCGTGGAGAAGTGCCGCTGTGATCAGCAGATCCCTGTTGAGCACCGGATAATATGTGGTGTAGTAGTCACACATCTTGGCAACTGCCAGTGAGTGCTCAAGTAAGCCTCCTATGTATCCGTGATGTATCGACTTTGCAGCCGAGTGATTCTTGAATTCCTTGACAAATGCAGGATCCTCGGCGAAGAATTTCTTCAGAAGCACCTTGTAATAATCCTTGTCGAGTGATTCCACGAGAGCCATAAGATCCTTGTACATCTGCTCTATATCTTTCTTGGTACACGGCATATAATCAGCCTCTGAGTATTCTCCCTCATCTGCAATACGAATCTTCTTGATATTGAGCTGAAGCTCATTGTTAAATGATGTGACCTGACCATCCACCTTGATAAAGTTCTTTGACTCAAAGTGTCCTATCGCATTGCTCAGCTCCCAGACCTTTCCGGCTATACTTCCTGTCTTATCCACAAGCTCCAGGTTGTAATATGTCTTTCCTGATTTTGTAGTTCCTGTCTGCTTGTTCTTGCAGAGATAGACATTCGATATCATGTCGCCTTCGTTGAAATCTGTTATAAATACCATTTTTCTTTTCCTCTTTCTATGTTTAATTATTATTGTATGCTTTAATTTTAATCATATATAAGAATACAATAGGCGGTTATGAAAATCCAGTATTTACTGAACATTTCCACAACCGCCTATATTACTATATTCCCCCACATCACATCTTATCATACTCATGAAGCTTATCTGAAGCAGCCTTCCCATTCTTCCGTGATTCTTCCCTGTCAAGCTTTCTCACTCCAAACAGCCCCTTGATGACAAATGCTATTCCCACGCAAAGTGTTCCAAGGATCAGTGTGAGCTCAAGTCCTGACATATATCTCAGTGAAACATTCAGTGAGATTATGATGCATACAAAGAATGCTATACAAAGTCCTGTGAACACAAGTCCTGTTCCCATGTTCGGCTTAACCAGAAGTGCGATAAATGCGATGACCAGCAGGACAATAAAGATTCCTCCAATATTCACACCACCACCTATACGAAACAGTGAACTTAAAAGTCCCCAGTCGGACACGACGACATTCTTCAGGAACATCACACTGCCCGCGATCATCAATACGATTCCCAATAAAAACTGCAATAACTCTTTCATAACCTGTCTTCTCCTCTTCTTTTTGTAATACGCAACTCTCTTTGTCTTAAGTCATATATCGCTTTATTTTTCCCCCCAGATCAAACTGTATTTTATAATATCAGCTTTGTGTTCCTCCCGCAACCACAGCCGCTGAATTAATCAGGGAAAATGTGCCTATTTCTACACCTGCAATATGTTGACGCTCTATAATTATAAGGGGTATAATCAATTATGTATGTTTATAATTAGAGTCTTTATATATATTTAATTATGCTTTTCATGCACTTATCGAGTTAAACACTGATCCTATTCATCATATGATCACAAGATTCATGCCCGTGCATATGAATTTTACAAATCTGCATTTGTATGAACATATTTATATAAACGAATTTACATAAGCACTATAAAATAAAAAGTTAAATAATAAGGAACACAGAAAATGAATCTAAGAACATTAAGAGTTATAGAATACAACAAAATAGTTGAGATGCTGACAACATTTGCCTCATCACCCATGGCGAAGAGGAAGTGTCAGCGCATAAAGCCCCGCAAGGATCTCGCCATGATCGAGACGCTCCAGCAGGAGACAAGGGATGCTCTTCGTCGTCTGAACACCCAGGGCAATCTGTCATTTGCAGGACTTAAAGATATCGGGGCATCTCTAAAGAGACTTGAGGTTGAGGGAATCCTCACAACCGCAGAACTGCTTGATGTGGCAAGCATGCTGGACCTGGCTGCCACAGCCAAGAGATACGGTGAGAACGAGGGCACAAGCATGACAGATACGAGAAGACGCAGCAAGGAGCAGATTGAGGAGGAGAAAATCTCCAACAAGATGCTTGGTCTGAGCATGAACCCGGATGGCACCACATGTCCTGACAGCCTGCGCACGAGATTTCTGGAGCTCATGCCACTGGAGCATCTGTCCAGAGAGATCCACAGATGCATTATTTCCGAGAATGAATTTGCCGATGACGCTTCATCAGGACTCAAGGCCGTGCGAAGGAACAAACGACTGACAAATGAAAAGCTGCACAACCAGCTTGCAAAGCTTGTCAGCGATACCAGCAAGCAGACCATGTTCCAGGATAACCTGGTAACCATGAGAAACGGCAGATACTGTATCCCGGTCAAGGCCGAGTACAAGAACCATTTTCCTGGTATGATACACGACCAGTCGTCGACCGGAGCAACAGTGTTCATCGAGCCTATGGCCATCGTGAACCTGAACAACGAGCTGAAGGAGCTGGACAATCAGGAGCTTGCCGAGATTGAGAAGATACTTGAATCTCTGTCAGCGCAGACCGCAGCGGAGATCGAATACATAAAATACGACTTCGACACTCTGGCTGAACTGGATTTCATCTTTGCAAGAGCTTCATTTGCAAGAAGCTACAAGGGAACCGAACCGGTATTCAACACCAATGGGATCGTCGATATAAAGCAGGGAAGACATCCGCTGCTGGAGAAGCACACCGTCGTACCTGTGGACATCAAACTGGGTGAGGACTACAACCTCCTCATCGTGACCGGTCCTAACACCGGTGGTAAGACGGTATCACTTAAGACTCTGGGACTCTTCTCACTCATGGGACAGTCCGGACTTCATATTCCGGCACTTGACGGTTCAAGACTGAATGTATTTGACGACGTATTTGCCGATATCGGAGATGAGCAGAGTATAGAGCAGAATCTGTCCACATTCTCATCCCACATGAGCAACATCGTGTACATACTGGATCATGTCACCCCCGGCAGTCTGGTTCTCTTCGACGAGCTGGGCGGCGGTACGGACCCTATAGAGGGTGCAGCACTTGCCATCGCCATCCTGTCACATCTGAACGACATGGGTGTCAGATGTATGGCAACCACACACTACAGTGAGCTCAAGACATTTGCCATGAGCACACCGGGTGTCGAAAATGCAAGCTGCGAATTTGACGTGGCAACACTCCAGCCGACATATAAACTGATGATTGGTATTCCTGGAAAGTCAAATGCTTTCGCCATAGCGAAGAAGCTTGGAATCGACGATAGCATCATCGAGAGCGCCAAGGCCAATATCGACAGCGATACAGTTGACTTTGAGACCCTGATTGCGGATCTTGAGAGAAGCAAGAGGGAGATTGAACAGGACAAAGCCGACATTGCAAGACTCAAGGAGGATGCAAAGCAGCTTCAGGAACGTGCACAGATGAAGGATACAGAGCTCTCAGACAAGAAAGCCGAGATTCTGGCAAAGGCGCGCCAGGAGGCATCCGAGATCATAGAGGAGGCGAAGGCTGAGGCCGATGCCGCTATAAGGAAATACAACAAATGGACCACTAACCCGTCAAAGGCCGATGCCAAGGCGATGGAGGCCGAGAGACAGAAACTCCGCGCGAAGATCAACGACCTCGGCAGGATGAACGAGGAGAAGCGCAAGACTGTAAAGTCAGACCACAAGGCATCCGACTTCAAGGTTGGCGATACCGTACATGTTATCAGCATGGATTCCGAGGGAACCATCATGGCACTGGCTGACTCCAAGGGTAAGCTGAAGGTCCAGATGGGTATAATCAGCGCGGCTCTTCCACCTACTGATCTTCTGCTGGTTGAGCATGAAAAGAAGAAACCGCAGAAGGCCACAGTCACAGGTGGCAAGAGCATGAACAGGATGATGAATATCAAGCCTGAGATAAATGTACTCGGTATGACGGTCGACGAAGCCACATCACTTGTGGATAGATTCCTTGATGATGCCCTTATGGCACATCTGCACAGAGTCACCATCATCCACGGAAAGGGCACCGGTGCCCTCCGAAAAGGAATACATCAATTTCTGAAATCACAGCCACATGTCAAGTCCTTCCGTCTCGGAGAATTCGGAGAGGGTGATGCGGGAGTCACCATAGTGGAACTTTAAAATAATGCTTCAACAATGAAATCGGTGTACGCCTTCGGATTTTTTACAAACTATATTATTATAAATTTACTGGGAGGGTTATATATATGAGCAAAAATAATATTCTCATCGTTGACGACGACGAGAACATCGCAGAGCTTATATCACTCTACCTCAACAAAGAGTGTTATGAGACCGAGATAGCCGCAAGCGGAACGGAAGCTCTGCAGTTATTTGAAGAATATTCGCCTGATCTGGTTCTCCTGGATGTCATGCTTCCGGGAATGGACGGCTACCAGGTGTGTACAGAGATAAGAAAGACATCGAACACGCCTATCATCATGCTCTCTGCCAAGGGTGAGGTATTTGACAAGGTGCTGGGGCTTAAGATCGGTGCAGATGATTATATCGTCAAGCCATTTGACTCAAATGAGCTTGTGGCAAGGGTCGGCGCCCTTCTCAGAAGGTCAGCCATGACTGAGAGTGCACAGAAGCAGCCACAGAGCGCAGCTTACGATGTCACAAGTGCGGACCATGTAGGTACATTTGTGGAGTATGACGGGCTGGTCGTAAATATCTCCAACTACACTGTAACCTTTGAGGGACACAATCTCGAGATGCCGCCAAAGGAGCTGGAGATCCTCTACTTCCTCGCCAGCAGGCCTAATCAGGTATTCACCAGGGAGCAGCTTCTGGACAAGCTGTGGGGATACGAGTATGTAGGCGACACGAGGACCGTGGATGTACATATCAAAAGACTTCGTGAGAAGCTGAACAACAATCATAACTGGAGCATTGCCACTGTATGGGGCATAGGCTACAAGTTTGAATGGAGATCATAATGAAGAAAACAGCATTTGACAAGATCGTGGTCGGATTCGTAGTGCTGGTTGTGATCATATTTGCACTGCTCATGGTGTACAGTATATCAACAGCACAGAATTCTGTTCTCTCAGAGCGCAAATCCACCATGAAAAACGAGATTACAATGCTTGCCGACGGCGCCATGACTGATTACAGCAACGGAACCATTGACAGCAAGGAATTATACAAGGAGCTTCAACATGCGGCGGATACCCTGGACATGGGAATCTGGCTCACCGATGAACGCAGCAACATTATTTTCAGGTCGGGAAGCTCTTCAGGAAGCAGTGAATCCGGTGGATCTTCCAAGGATTCAGATTCACACAGCAGCACAAATGACAACCTCAAGAATTATGTGGAACCGGATGAATTGTTTGCATCATTCTGCTTCGAGAATACATTTGGCGGCTATTTCTCGGAGGACACTCTGGTGATCGGCCAGCCTCTCTACTCGTGGAACAATTACATGGGAACTATCATCCTGACATCACCTATGACATTCAAACAGGACATAAAGAGCAGGATGCTTTCAACGACATTTGTGCCATTCCTGATTCTCATGCTGATCGCCATGATCGCGCTTATGCTCATGTCAAACAGCCTGCTCAAGCCTATACGTGAGATCATCAAGACGTCCAAGTCATACGCCCAGGGTAACTTCAATGCCAGGGTAAATGTGACCGCGAAGAACGAATTCGGCGAACTTGCGAGATACATGGAGGAGATGGCAGATGAGCTGAGCCGTTCAAATGAGTACAGGAAGTCATTTATATCAAATATATCCCATGACTTCAGATCGCCACTCACATCCATCAAGGGTTACATAGAGGCCATGCTGGACGGCACTATTCCACTGGAAAAGCATGAGAAGTACCTCGGCATAGTGTTAAATGAGGCACAGAGACTGACCAAGTTGACACAGGGACTTCTGGAGCTGAACAACTTTGACTCATTTGACCTGCAGCTTGACAAGTCCAACTTCGATATCAGGGATATCATCACGCCAACCATCAATACATTTGAAAAGAGATGTAATGACAGGGGAATTTTCCTGGACAGCGTCTTTCTCACGGACAACACCGTGGTATATGCCGACAGGACCAAGATACAGCAGGTTATATACAATCTGGTTGACAACGCCATAAAGTTCACACCTGAGGGACGTCAGATCAGAGTTCAGGTGACCGAGAAGGACAACAAGATATTTACAAGTGTCAAGGATGAGGGTGTGGGAATTCCAAAGGATGCCCAGAAGAAGGTATTTGAGAGATTCTACAAGACGGATCCGAGCCGCGGCAAGGACAAGACCGGAACCGGACTGGGACTGGCCATAACCAAGGAGATCATCAAGGCTCACGGCGAGCAGATCACCCTCACATCCGAGGAGGGCGAGGGAAGCGAATTTATCTTCTCTCTTCCTAAGGAGAAGGATATGCAGGTGCCTATCAAGCCTGTTCACATTGAAGCACACAGCGAAGAACACTCCGAAGCAAACGTGTCATCATCCGGCGTGAAGAGCAATGGCAAATTCAGGATCAAGGATTCATAACATATCGCAGAATATTAAAGCCCGGGTATTACCCCAGAGAATGTCTCTGTTGTAATACCCGGCTCTATTTATTTCACTTTACATTTCCTACCATCTATCCACACATTTTTCACCTGTGAAACATCTATCGGCTTAGTGAAGTTCAACTCCATTCTCTGTATGCTGTCGCCATCACCGGTCTTGCCGATTCCATATACTACATCTTTCAATTCTTTATTGTCTGTCATCTCAAGTATTATATTCTCCAGCGAGTCATCATCGACCGCCGCATTTTCAGCAATGTCAATGGTTATGCCCTTTGTATTTATTGTACATTTTTCAATGCCATCTATGCCGGATACATCCACACTATGTCCCTGCATATCATCCTGAACCTTAAACTGTAAGGTCCAAGGGCCATCCACCTCGTCTGCTACATAGGTGACCGCGCCATCACTTGATTTATTTTTGTTGAACAGGGTAATGCTGTTACATCTCATGGTGATGACATCCCCCACCTTGTATGCATTTTTCTTTTTTAACTTGTATACAATATCAGACATTGTCTGCTTGTTCGTGAGCGAGATTCCATCGCCAGGAGCCGTGCTGCCCGCATATTCACTGACGATGTTCGCACCGCCTTCTATTATCTGCATCTGAGCATCAAAGCTCTCATATTTTTCTGTGTCAAAGTCATCGTATGTGATCACCATCGCAATGTTGACCTGATCGCCATCCACTGCTACCTTCTTCAGATCAAAGCTTACTTTTGCATCGGACTCGGTTATCACCTTTACACTGCCCTTATACTCGTTATTTATGTAGCTCTCGTCCACATATTTTGATGGAATAACACTTCCAGTCTCCCTGCTCAGGCTGTCAAAAAACCATGCCAGCGAGCCGTTCTCTGCCGCATATGTCAGTCCGCCTCCCGACAGGATCAGAACAGCCGCCACTGCCGCTGCCGCCGTCTTCCATCCATGATTTCTTCCGGTTTTCCTCGCCTTCACCTTGTGCCTGAGCCTCTTCACACAGGCATCCTTCTCTTCATCCGACATATCCATGGTCTCAATGTCCACATTTACATCGTTCATAACGTCACATACATTTCTGTCTTTTCCGTTTTTCATGATCATTCACCGCCTTTACACTTGTTTCAATCGACTTCTTGCTCTGGACATTCTGCTGTAGATAGATGATGAAGATACCCCATAATCTTCCGCTATCTCATCTACACACTGGTCATCCCAGTAGTACCTCAGAATGATGTCCCTGTCTTCATCCGACAGACCACTCAGCAGCTTTTCCATGCTGTCCGATATCTCCTCATTGAGTATCTCCAGCAGGTTGTCATTTGCAAGCTTGTTCTCATAGTCTGCTATGTCTTCCTCCGAACATCTTCTGCTGTATCTTCTCAGATAATCTATGGATCTGAATCTTGCAATTGCCGTTATCCAGCTTCTGAACGAGCCTTTGCTCTCGTCAAATCTGTCTATATTGTTCCATACATCCAGAAACACATCGTCCATGCACTCTTCAATTTCCTCCGGCATGCCCGAAAGATTCTTGTACACAGCGGCTTTCACCTGCCCGCCATATTCCTGAACCACAAACTCCAGAGCTTTCTCATTATGCCGTTTCAGCTTCGATATATAATTGTTCCTAGTTACTATATCATTCACCTCCCCGTGTGTTTCTAATATATATTCCGATCAAAATCTGTGTTTTCTTGCAGTAAAAGCGATTTTTTTATAAAAAAGCTGCCAGTTTTTTGAATTATACTGACAGCCATCTCTTTAATTATTATATTTGTTATTCATTTCCTTTACAGCCTCACCGATCTGGGCTCTGAGCTCTGTGGGATAAATGACCTCCACCGAGGTTCCATACTGCATCGCCCAGTGCGCCATCGCCTGACGGCTGCACACAAGCCGCACGTAAGTTACATCATCCTCAGTCTCCCTGAAGCCTTCGTACTGTCTGGCTATATTTTCATCGACCACATCAAAGTTTCTTCCAAACCAATCCACCACATCCGATATGGCAGTCTTTCTGACACGCATCACTATGGTCACCGGCTCATCGGCAAACATATAGATATGCTCAGCCATATGCTTTGGAAGGTTGAGTCCATGCTCCATTCCCTTTACCTCTGTGCGGTTCTTCACAGGCCTGTCAACTATCTGGACCTGTGTCATCTTATCCACTCTGTAATTCGACAGATTGTCATATTTGTCGTAATTGCAGATGAGGTAATACTTTCCGTCATTCGCCACCATCTGATACGGATTGACTACGTACGGCTCCTCCCGCCTCGGATGAAGCTTCTTGTCCTCACCATAATTATTGTACACAAATGATATCTGCTTCTTCTCAGATATGGCATCATCTATCATTCCCACGTTGAACAGTGTCTGCTTGTTGCTGGTGTGCTCGAGACCCGGAAGACTGCTCACATGCGTCATCTTGTTTGTAAAATATATATTTGACAGACCTGCTATCTTGTCTATAAGCTGGCTCGCCTGACCAGCCGGTATGGTCTTGGAGAACAGGATACTATCTATCATCATTCGAAGCTCTGCATCGTCAAACTCGTGATTATAATACCAGTTTGATGTAAGTGTCTCCTTTGTGCCGTCCTTCTTCTCTCTCTCCGTCTCGGTATACTCAATGTCATAGCCATAATCCACCAGACAATTGAGATTTGCCTTTACGGATTTTCTGTCCACGGTGATATCATAGTCCTCTTTGAGCTTCGCTATGATATCCTTCTGATCCATGGTGTGGTCACAGTCCGTATATTTCTTCAGTATGTCCAGAATGCATATGTTCAGCATCTTTTTTCCACTTGTAGGATACGCCATGTATATTCCCCCTCTATCACTACATGTCCCAACTAAGACGATGTAGATTTCCTGCTTCCTCTAGACCTGGGAAATCATTCTGTCTGAGTGCTTCATACAGCACTATTGCCACAGAGTTGCCCAGATTCAGTGAACGAATGTCTGGGAACATCGGAATCCTGATAGATGTATCCTTATAATCAACCAGGATCTCCTCAGGTATACCCGCGCTCTCCTTGCCGAACATGATGTATGCGTCATCCTCAAACTTCACATCTGTATACTTCTTCCTGGCTTTGGTTGTCGCCATGTATATCTTTGCTCCGGGATTCTTTGCAAGGAAATCCTCGAAATTCACATATGTTGTCACATCCAGCTTGTCCCAGTAATCAAGCCCGGCACGCTTCAGCTGTTTCTCATTTATCTGGAAGCCCAGCGGCTCTATGAGATGCAGTCTTGCGCCTGCTGCCACACATGTTCTTCCTATGTTGCCTGTATTGGCCGGGATCTCCGGCTCATGTAATACTATATTTAGCATACTACTCCTCCTATAAAAACCTTGGCGGTGTAAGAAATCTCCTCTCGTCGTCGTGCACTACAACCCTATCGCTTTTTTCCGTAAGATGGCCTATGACTGAAGCCTCATATCCTGCCTCATAGAGCTTATCAGCCAGCAATTTTCCATCCGGAACTACGAAGAGTGCAGAACCACAACCATCTATCATATACGGATTATCCCCGGTGTGCTCACATATCTCTATTGTCTCCTGAAGTATCGGTATATTGTCATGACATACCTCAAGCCCGCACTTCAGCGCATCTCCCATCTCCCAGAGAGCTGCAAATACGCCGCCCCTCGATATGTCGTGTGAATATATACAGCCATGGTCAAATGCTATGTCAACCTGGCCGCCAAGCAGTATAAGCTGCTCGAGCTGCTCCACAGGTCTCAGATAGCTCTCCGAATATCTCTCAAAAAGTTCCTTCTGATTGTCATAATAGATCTTCAGGGTTCCACCAACACCAGTCTGTCCACACATAACAATGTCCATACCGGCCAGTCGTTTTGATCCACACAGGTCTAAATCATCATATCCTGCATATTCCTGACCTGCATGCCTTCCCATCATAGTCACACTTATAACCGGCTCAGATACAGCATTATTCACCTCGGTATGCCCCGTAATAATATCTACTCTATATTCCACACATATGCCCGCAAGCTTTCTGAGCAGTTTCTTCATGCGTCGTTCATCGTCATCAGGCATAACTATGGTATCTACTGCCGCCCATGGCATATATCCGCCAATCCTTATACTGTTGTAAAGTCTCGCTATATCAAGTCTGAGTCCCATATACCCGCTGTCACAGCACACACCAGCCGCAACATTCACGCTTTTAGCTGCGCCGGTGTCTCCGCTACCCCCATCACGCAACAAGAGCCGGGCATAGTCATCTCCTATTCCGGCTCTCGTCACATCGTCGTGGACAGTACGTGGCAGACTCTTAAGTATCGATCGCACCGTCTGGTGCTCTCCAAACTTTCCTCTCATATCTACTCTCCAATTCGACCTGTTTTCCTATTAGAATGCTGAAACTAAAAGTGTAACAACCATAGCGATACACAGAACCACAACAATTATTCTGGATACCAGTGTCTTACCTTTCTTGCTGCTAAGATCTATCATCTTTCCACACTCCTTATCAAAGTATCTTGCTCTACAAAATTAACTTAATAATAACAAAATATAAACCGTAGTTCAACAGCAATTATTTTTACAATCCCTGCCCCTTAAGGTAGTTGATAAACTGCTGTGCAGTACGTCCGCTTATGCCGCCATGTGCAAGCTCCCACTTGTTTGCCTCTGCGCAGAGCTCCTTCTCGTCCATGGTGATGTGCTCCTTCTCAGCAAGTCCCTTGACGATCTCAAAGTATTCCTTCTGTGAAGGTGCGCTGTAGCTGATCGTGACTCCGAATCTGTTGACCAGTGACAGCTTCTCCTGAATGGTATCACTTCTGTGAATACCATTGTTATTCTCCATATCATTCCTGTCGTTCCATGTCTCCTTGATGAGATGACGGCGGTTGGATGTGGCATATATGAGCACATTGTCAGGTCTGATCTCAAGTCCACCCTCGATGACAGCCTTGAGGTACTTGTACTCTATCTCAAATTCCTCAAATGAAAGATCATCCATGTATATGATAAATCTGTAATTTCTGTTCTTGATAAGCGATATGACCTGCGACAGATCCTGGAACTGATGCTTGTATATCTCTATCATACGAAGTCCTCTGTCATAGTACTCGTTGATGATCGCCTTGATCGTGGTTGACTTTCCTGTTCCACTGTCACCAAAGAGAAGTGCATTGTTCGCCTTGCGGCCCTCCACAAATGCCTCAGTGTTGTCCACGATCTTCTTCTTCTGGATCTCATATCCGATGAGATCATCCAGCATGACATCCTCTGTGTTATTTATAGGTACAAACTCCAGATCTCCATGCTCACGGGTGATCCTGAACGCTTTGTTGAGACCGAACATACCAACACCATATGCCTTGTAGAATGATGTAACTATATCAAATATCTGGTCCTCGTTCTCTGCCTCCTCTATGGCATTGCTGACAGCCTGAACCTTCTCACTGACATTCTTATTGTACATTCTCTCCTTCTTGCCTATGGACCTATAGTTGTTGATAGTTGAGAAACAGTCTATTCCAAGTGCGCTCTCTATCTCTGAGAAATCGAAGTCGAACAGCTTCTTGAATATCCTGAAATCATTCTTGGCGAAATAATTAACTGTTCCGTCATTTGCTCCCACCTTCTCACTTGTTATACTGAATGAGTTCTCATTGGTGATGAGTATAAATGCCAGATAGTTGTGCCACAGATTCTTATCGAATCCATAACTGGTAGCAAGATCCAGAAGTCTCTTGATCTGATCGTATATGCGGGCACACAGCTCCGCATTCTCACACCTCTTGAGATCAAAATCCTCAAATATTCCAGACAGCTTCATAAGTATGCTGTTCTCTCCAAGATCTCTGTATAAAACCAATTTCGCTATGTCTCTGTACATGTGTATATCCTTCTTTCTGAACGGCTATATGTATCACCACACAGATGATGCCATATATGAGCCGTTATTTCTTTCTCTTCTTGTAGTTTTTATTTCTGTTACTGTTTCTGCCTGTATTGTTTCTTTCAATGTTATTTCTTTCTGAGCTATTTCTTCCCGTATTGTTTCTGCTTGTGTTATTTTTTCCAGAATTGCCGCTTCCGGCTGTACTGCCCGGTGCATTTGACTCATTCGTCCCGGTCTGCCCGGCGTCCACATTGCTGACATCAGACGCACATTCCTCATCCAGCCTTCCATTCCATCGCCCCTCGGGGATGTTGCATGCCAGATTATATTTCCTCCACGATATGCCCTTGTCTCTGAGTCTCTTAACCACATATTCTTCAGACATCGCATACAGGACGGAGAAAAGCGGTACAAATATGAGCATACCCAGAATGCCCAACATATCACCTCCAAGCATGACCGCCACAAGTACCCATATAGATGGAAGTCCCACCGAACCACCAACAACATGAGGATATATGAAGTTACCCTCTATCTGCTGTAGCACGACAAATATGATCAGAAACACTATGGCACGCTTCGGATCCTCTACCAGGATCATAATCGTTCCGGCAAAACATCCGACAAATGCTCCAACGACCGGGATCAGTGCAAATACTGCTATGATGATGCTGACCGTAAGCGCATACGGAATACGGAATATGGTCATCGTAATGAAAAACATAAGTCCAAGTATGCACGCCTCAAGGCACTGACCTGAGATGAACTTGGAGAAGGTCTTATCCGCAAGAACACAAGTCTGAATGAATCGGTCCGCCTTTTCTTCCCTGAACACCGCATACAATACACCCTTTACCTGCTTCTCCAGAGTCTCCTTCTGAGCCAGTATGTAGCACGCAAAGAACAGTCCCACCAGAACATCGACCACGGCGCCTACCACACTGCTGGCAATGGAGAACGTGGAAGACAATACACTGCTGCCGCCGTTCTTCACAATACCAACCACATTTGATATAAGTGCATCCCAATTAATATTGATACTCTTTATCTTATCCACTATCTCCGGCTGGTCCTTCATCAGCTTGATTGCCTTCCTCTGTATATCATCCATGGCCGATGGCAGCTTCTCTGCAAACATAGTTATAGTCTTGGACATCTCAGGTATGATCATAGTTATTGCAAACGTGAGAACAGCTATTATGCACAGAAACGACAGTATGAGGCACACTGGTCTCCTGAACCTGTACAGTCTGCTGTCTTTATTCTTAAACAATACCTTTTCAAGTCCCTTCATAGGTACATTCACCACAAATGCTATGGCAAATCCTATGACAAATGGCATGAGTATATTGATGAGCCAGCTGAACATACTGGACACCTTATCAAAATTAAACAGTACATATGCAAACAGCACCACACCGCACAATATAATCACGGTCCTCACTGTATCCCTCTTATTCCAGTTCATGAAGTCCTCCTAATAATCCACATTATTATTCTATGTAGTCATCAATTACATATCTATTCATCCAGATGTATATCTCCAAATGCCTCGGACAGGGAATATGTCAGATTCTTCTTGGGCTTGTACACATCGATGACCGGGGCCATGATCCTGAAAAAATTCTCCTCATTCTTTGAGAGCTTGAACACCTCAGCGGTATTCCTGGCATCCCACAGGGCATCATGCTCTGCCCCCTGAAAGTTTTCTCCCAGATAAAACACAGCGTCCGACAGTGATATCCTTCTTGACGTTCCTATGAGCTTGGCATATTCCTTCTGGAAATCCTTCCACCTTGATATGATACTTTCCAGCCCGGGGTGCGTGTATTCCTTCAGCCTGGCCTCCTTGCGGAGCTGTCTCAGGTCATTCTCACTCCATGCGTATATCACATCGGCATCAGCACACCACTCTATAAAGCTCCCCATGGCAAAAGCATATGAAGGAGCATTCTCCACCATATCATCTGTTATTCCTGTGAGCTTTATTATACGCGAAGCCATGGTTCCATATGCCGGCTTCACATAACTCTTAAACGAATCTATCTCATTATAATCTTCATCCAGTTTAACTGCACCGATCTCTATGATCTCGCTCTTACATATTTTCTTTTCCTTCTTATACTCTGAATCTATCATATTCATTTCAAAGTCCACAAATACGTATATCATACACTGTATTTCCCCTTACATTGCCGATTTAATCATTGTAACACTGTGACCGGAAAACTGTAAACAAGCATATTAGGTATTTGCCAGCATTTCCGCAAATATTTGAGTATATTTTTGTCCTATTATGAGTTAAAATTTCTGTGACGACATAATATGCACTTATACGGCAGCATACGACACGAAAGGAATATACATATGAAAAATATAATCTTTGATATTGGCATGGTCCTCGTAGACTTCCACTGGAAAAGCACCATGGAGAAGCTTGGCATACCAGCGGACGTGATAGATACTCTTGATCACAACATGATAAACCACCCTATGTGGAATCATTTTGACCTGGACGATATGCCTGAGCCAGAGCTCATCAAACGTTTCAAGGAACTCAGCCCGGAATGCAGCAGCTACATAGACCTGTTCATGAACAATCTCGATGAAGTGGTGGATATGTTCCCGGGAGCCGACATGTGGCTCAAGGATCTCAAGTCCAGAGGTTACAACATCTACCTCCTGTCCAACTACCCAAGAAGACTGTTTGCACTCCACACGCCTAGATTCCACTTCCTGCCTTACACGGACGGAAGAGTGGTCTCCTATGAATACCACGTGACCAAGCCAGACGCCGCCATCTATGAGCATCTCTGCAACAAATATAACCTTGTCCCTGAGGAATCCATTTTTCTTGATGACAGGCAGGCGAATCTCGATGCCGCCGCAAAGCTTGGTTTCCACACTCTTCTGGTCACAGATCCTATAGGAGTGAGGGGCGCACTTGACGACATACTCACACGCGAATAAGGAGATGCCCGATGAAAACAGATACAACTCAAAGCAGACACAGTGGTCTGCTGTGGCGTTCCATATTCTTTCCGCTGGCCTTTATTTATATGGAGCTCCTGTTTCACATTGCAATTTATGGATCTGCAGGCAGCAGCATACTACATCCCCTGACATTTGCGCTGGCATGCGGACTTACCCTGTCAGCACTGACCTCCTTCTGGCACAGATATGCAAATGCAGCCATAGCCTACCTGCTGTGGAGTATATTTACGATCTACTATATTGCACAATTTGTATACTATAAGATATTCAGAACATTTTTGAGTCTGGTGTCCATCGGCGGTGCCCAGGATGCTATGAACTTCAGGACTGTGCTTTTTTCAGCATTGCGATCCAACTGGTATATCATAGTGCTGTTCCTGCTGCCACTTATATGTCTTATCATCATGAACAGGTTCTGGTTTTCATTTGGCAGATGCCGCATCGGGCAGAAGCCTGGTGTGCTCAGGGCAGTACTGGTGCAGCTGGGTATCTCCGCAGCTGCATGGGTACTTGCCATCTGTATTCTGGCAGTGCACGGGACTGCGGCCTACACTCCATATGCACTGTTCCACGGACGCTATGTACTTGAACTGTCCATGAACAAGCTTGGAGTCATGGTCACCACGGGAAGAGACTGTGTGACCATGGTGACTCAGAGCAGCCAGAGCAAGACATTTGAGCTTGCAGATATTGGAGATAATCAGTCAGATGCACAGACTGCCGCATCAGATATCAATGCCGCATCTGCGGACGAGACAGATTTTTCATCAGCTTCTCAGACCGGCGGCTCAGATCAGGCGGCAGGATCAACCCAGGCCGACGAGCCTGTATATGTTCCGCAGGTCGATGAAAGCATAGATTTCCAAAGTCTGTACAATCAGACAGATGACGAGGAGCTTAAAAGCCTGACGGCATATTTCTCGGGGGTACAGCCAACTTACACGGACGAATACACCGGCATGTTCGAGGGGTACAATGTGGTATTTGTCACCGCTGAAAGTCTCAGTACATATGGAATATCCAGGGAGGCCACACCGACACTGTACAAGATTTATCACGAAGGCTTTGAATTTACTAACTTCTACAACCCACTGTGGTATCACAGCACCATAGACGGCGAATATACCAACTGCCTCAGCCAGTATCCGGCATCCTCCAAATGGAGCTTTGAGGCATCCGCGGACACCTATCAGCCATACGCCCTCGGCAATATGTTGAACGCACAGGGCTACAAGAGCTACGGCTACCACGACTTTGATGCCACATACTACGACAGAACAAGAACCCATCCGAATATGGGCTACACCACCTTCAAGGCCATCGGCGCAGGATTGGATATTCCTGACCACGTTATGTATTCCGATCTCGAATGTATGGAGGCTGTGTATGGGGATTTCATTCAGGATGACAAATTTAACATGTATTTTATGAGTTTCTCCGGCCATCTGCCTTACAATTACGACAATCAGTATATATGCATGATTAACAGGGAGGGAGCCGAGAATGTCCTCTCCGGAAAAGGGTACTCAGATGAGGCCATAGCCTATGTTGCAGCCCAGATGGAGCTTGACAAGGCTCTGGAATTCCTGATGGATAAGCTGGAAGAGACTGGCAAGCTGGACAACACTCTGTTCATCGTGGCACCTGACCACTATCCTTACGGACTCAGCGACGGCACCTACAACGAGCTTGCGGGCAAGGACATAGAGAATGATGACTTTGAGCTTCACCACAACCAGTTTGGTATATGGAGCTCATCCATGGAGAAGCCAGTAGTTGTCGACAAGCTCTGCTCCAGTGTGGACATACTTCCAACTGTGTTAAACCTTCTCGGAGCCGACTTTGACTCAAGACTCCTGGCAGGACGCAACATTTTGTCCGATTCCGATGAGCTTGTGATCTTCGCGGATCAAAGCTTTATGACCGACAAGGTCAGGTACGATGCCAGCACGGGGGAGACCTCTTACTTCGTCCCTGAGTCACAGATCCCTGATGGATACGTGGATCAGATGATCGAGGAGGTTGAAAACCGGCTGTATATATCGGACGAGATGATAAACACGGACTATTTTTCATTTGTATATAGCAGATAAAAGGCCGAGACAATCCCCGCCAGCACATCGGCGGCGGCCTGGACAAAAGCCACTCCATCTACGCCATACATGCGCGGCAGTATGAATACCAATGGTATAAAACATACTCCCTGCCGCAGGGCGGATATGAGGGTGGCTTTTCCATATGCTCCAAGAGCCTGATAGTACATTCCGGTCACCAGACACACAGCTGCAAACGGCATGGATATGGCATGCGCCCGGAGAGACAGCGCCGCAAGCTGCATAGCTTGAGTGCCACCTTCATGCAAGAATACACCGGCCACCTCGGATGCCCACACCCAAGTCGCAGCACCCATGGCACACATGAATATAACCGCAGTTATCATAGTAAATCTCAGAGATGCCCTGACCCTGGATGAAAGTCCTGCACCATAGGCAAACCCGCACACCGGGGCAAATCCTTGTCCATAGCCCACCAACACCGCAAATATGACTGCAAATATCTTATTTGCAACTGTGATGCCCGCCATGGCTCCATCTCCGTACTGCCTACAGCTTCTGCTTATCATGACCGCCGCAAGGCACATGAGCCCCTGTCTCAGGAAGGATGGCAGCCCTGTTCTCACTATACGCACCCCATATCTGAAGCTCCACAAGTCTGATATATGCAGCCTTACCACGCTGCACCTTGACCTGACACATATATACATTATGGCAAGACTTATCCCCTGTCCGGCAAGGGTCGCTATGCCTGCACCGGCTATTCCAAGTCCAAGCACTCTCACCAATATATAGTCAAATAACGCATTTGACAGTCCTCCTGCCAGAATACCCAGCAGGGCAAGATACGGCTGCCCCTCAGCCCGCAGGGCATTGTTCAGAACATAGGCACCGCACATGACCGGAGCCGCGAGCATGATATATATTCCATACTGCCCAGCAGGAGCAAGACTTGTGTCCGTGGCCCCCAGAAGTCTTACCACATCCTCCCTGAACACGGCAAATATAACCGCCATGACCGCGCCCGACAGTATTCCTCCCGCCAGTGCCGTGGCAAGCGTCTGCTCCGCCTCACGCTTCTTCTGCTTACCGAGGAGTCTCGCTATCTCACTTCCAGCTCCCATGCCCCAGGTGTAACCCACAGCCTGTATCAATGCCATGACAGAGAACATGATCCCCACTGCGGCCACACTGCTTTCTCCAAGATCTGAGACAAAATAAGTGTCCACAATATTGTAGGAGGTTGCCACCAGCATGGTGAATATTGTAGATACCGAAAGTGACAGTATGAGAGAAGGCACAGGAGTCTCAGCCATTTTGCTGTGATTCTCCTGTGCCTTCTTCTGTGTATCCACACTCTCAGGAATGTCCATTCCCGAAAGTATCAATATGTCATATATTCCATTATCGGGTCTGCTGTGTAACCGCCGTCTGTTGCTGCGCCTGTCCATGTGTGTAGTCCCTGCTTTCTTCCTTACTCTCACGCAGGAATTTCTTAACCTGCTGCAATTTCTCCTTTGCATCGTACACACCCAGCTCATACATGGCCTCGATCATCTCCGGCTTCTTCTCAAGCCTTGATATCTCTATAGTCTCACTCGGTCTGATTATCAACGTATCACCCTCCTTTTCAAGCTCCTCCAGCTTGTCCAGGGTCTTGTTGTAATACATGTGTCTCATGTGACATCTTTTAACGAACTCAGGGTACTCCCTGTACCTTCCGGCCTCCAGCCTGAGCATCTTGTCCGGGCCCTTGCGGTATCCCTCCGGTCTTGTCAGAACTACTATATTTCTCCTGTAGCCCATCCTTCTGAATGCAAATATCGGTATGCTGTCGGATACACCTCCATCCAGCAGCTTCATTCCATCGACCTCTACAATATTGGACACCAGTGGGAGGGATGCCGAAGCCCTCACCTTATTCACATCCTCAGGCTTTCTCATGTCCGTACACTCCAGATACTCCGCCTCTCCTGTATCCAGATTAGAACATCCCACATAGAGCTTCGTAGGATTTGCAAGGAATGCATCGTAGTCAAGTGGATCCAGTTTCTCCGGGATATCGTGGTAGCAGAACTGCTCACTGCAGATATCTCCTGTAGTTATGAGGGAGTACAGGCTCATGTAGTGCTTGTTGTTCCTGTACTTCATATTGTAACGCATGTTGCGCCCTCTCTGTCTCGCCACATAGGAGAGTCCATGTATGGCTCCCGCCGACACCCCTATGACACCGTCGACCTCTATATCATTGTCCATGAACACATCCAGGACTCCGGCGGTATATATGCCTCTCTGGCCGCCGCCCTCAAGTACCAAACCTGTCTTTGCCATATCGATCACCTTTCATCCAAATATTTATATATCCGTCTTTGTCTGAAAAATCCTCAGACTCCTGTCAAGAATCCCATTCATATGAGCTATAGCAGTTCCATAATTCGTCATCGGGATACTCTGCTGCTCCGCCCTTCCCTGACGACTCTTCATCTCGCGTTCATTCAGCATACAGCCTCCGCAGTGTATCACCAGATCATATCCTGTCAGATCCTCCGGGAATTCCGTTCCGCTGACAAATGTAAATTCAGGCTCAAGTCCCGTGTATCTGCGTATCCATCTCGGCAGTTTCACAGTTCCTATATCATCACACTGTCTGTGATGGGTGCAGCCCTCGGCTATGAGTATCCTTGGAGGTCTGCTGTCCGCATCTGTACGCTGGCCTTCATCCCTCAGCCTGTCCAGGACATATGCGCCATTTACCGCCGCATCAAGCTGCCCTTTAAACCTTGCCATAAGTATGGAGAATGACGTCAGATATATGTCATCCGGCACTATCTTCATAACCTTTGCAAATGCCTGGGAGTCAGTGACCACCAGAGATACCTTCCCCTCCAGCCGTCTCAGAGTATCCTCAAGCTCCGTGTCCCTGCACACCACAGCCGTAGCTCCGGTCTCAAGAACATCCCTTATGACCTGCTGCTGCGGAAGTATCAGCCTGCCCTTCGGAGCTGCAGAATCTATCGGTATGACCAGCACCACCATATCACCCGGCTGTATCAGATCTCCTACCAGCCGGCTGGTCATGGTGTCTGTCACCGTGAGCTTTCCTATCAATTCCTTCAGCTCCTCTATTCCCTGTCTGCGCTCTGCGCTGACCCATATGGAATTCTCCGCTGAATTCTGAACCAGTGTATCATCCTTAACTAGATCACTCTTATTGTACGCAATTATATAATTTATATTCTTCTCTTTGAAAAGCTCTGTGAGCTCCCTGTCCGCCGCCGAAAGGCCAACCGAACCATCAGCCACCAGCACAGCGACATCTATCTTCGCAAGCACCTGTCTGGTCTTCGACACCCTGAGTTCACCCAGCTCGCCGGTATCGTCTATTCCCGGTGTATCTATGATGACCACCGGTCCAAGCGGAAGCAGCTCCATGGACTTGTACACCGGATCCGTGGTGGTTCCCGCCACATCCGACACAACAGCAAGGCTCTGCCCCGTCACTGCATTTACCAGACTGGACTTGCCTGCGTTCCTGCATCCAAAGAAACCTATATGCACTCTGTTTGCCGACGGTGTATCGTTTAAACTCATTTTGCTCCTCCACAATGTGTTAGAATCTAAAATCTCTGTCTCCGTGCTTTATCCTGTCAAGTCTCTCGACCACTATCTGTCTGACTTTCTCATTCGGAATATTCTTCAGCTCATCCTGTATGAGTCTCCGGCCTATCTCCGCGGTCTCCGGCGAAGCATAATCCACCAGATATTCCTCCAGCGTCATGAGTGCGTTCGGATGACAGCAGTTCTGTATCTGTCCGCTCTTGCACAGGCTCATGAACCTGTCGCCGGTTCTGCCCTCTCTGTAACATGCCGTACAGAACGATGGTATATAGCCCTTGGTCATCAGCCAGTTCACAACCTGATCCAGAGTTCTCGTGTCACTGACATCGAACTGCTCCGACTTCTCATCCTCTGGCTCCGGCTCATAGTAACCACCCACACTGGTCTTGGAACCACCACTTATCTGCGACACTCCAAGCCTTATGATCTCGTCCCTGACCTTTGGATTCTCCCTTGTGGAGATTATCATTCCTGTATAAGGAACGGCGATTCTGATACATGCTGCGATCTTGCAGAATACATCGTCGCTTATTCCGTTGTCAAATGCCTCAGGATCTATGTCGTCAGCCTTCTTGACTCTTGGCACACTGATGGTGTGCGGACCAACTCCATGAACAGCCTCAAGGTGCTCCGCATGCATCAGCAGCCCCGCAAATTCGTACCTATACTTGTCCAGACCAAAGAGCACTCCCAGACCCACATCGTCTATACCACCTTCCATAGCACGGTCCATAGCCTCTGTGTGATATGCATAGTCATGCTTCGGTCCATATGGATGAAGCTTCTCATACGCTTCCTTATCGTAGGTCTCCTGGAAGAGGATGTACGTTCCAATTCCTGCCTCGTGCAGCTTCCTGTAGTTCTCCACTGTGGTCGCCGCTATATTTACATTTACACGCCTTATTGCACCGTTCTTGTGCTTGATGCTGTATATCGTGTCTATACACTCCAGGATGTACTCGATAGGATTCATCTGAGGATCCTCACCGGCCTCAATGGCCAGTCTCTTGTGACCCATATCCTGCAGTGCTATGACCTCCCGTCTCACCTCTTCCTGGGTGAGCTTCTTTCTGGCTATATGCTTATTCTTGATGTGATACGGACAATACACACACCCATTTACACAGTAGTTGGACAGATACAGCGGCGCGAACATAACTATTCTGTTGCCGTAGAAGTCCTTCTTGATCTGCTCCGCCAGATCATATATCTCATTTATCTTGTCCGGCATCTCACACGCAAGAAGCACGGATGCCTCCCTGTGGGTAAGCCCCTTCCTGAGCTTTGCCTTCTCTATGATACTGTCGATAAGCTCCACATTGTCCTTGTTCTGATCCGCATAGTCCAGCGTCTCACGGATCTCGCCATCATCTATGAAGTCCTCTGCCTTCATGGATCTCACATCATACATTTTTTGTCAGCCTTCTTTCTTGTATACTGTATGCCCTTCCAATCTTATACACACAATATTATTCAGTGGTCTCCGCCTCTGTTGTCTCCTCACTGTCAGCATCCCCGGAATCGACCGGCGTACTCATGCTGTCTATTTCATCCGGCATACGGACATAGTCCACATACCAGCCATCGTCGCACTTCAACATACATTCCTGAACGTGTACCGTGACCTCGCCGCCATCCTTGCCTGTCACTATCCAGTCGGCTTCCACACTTCTGTACTGGGACACGCCCTTAACTCCGTTGTCCGCAAATTGCTGCTGCACATCCTCTATATTGCTCACCGCCTGTATATCGGTGACCTTGCACTCGATCGTATCTATATCCCCGACCTGCTCATCTGTATACGCTCTGAACTTGTTTATATATATGTCCTGTATGTCACTCACCGACAAAACCTTTGACGAATCCTCAAACTTCTTCACGTATCCCGGGGCTATCATGTCAGCCATCTCTCCGCCATCGCCAAATGCGTATATGCGGGCGGTCTCCTTTGCCAGCTTGTCCGCCTGATATGAAAATCTGTAATAGATCACATAAAATACCGCAAATACTACCACGATCGCCACTGCCAGAACTATTATAAGCTTCTTGAGGAATCCGCTTTTTTCATTACTGTTTCTCTCTTTACTCTGTCCCATATCTCTACTTCCCAATCCTTGTTTTTGTGGTTAAATACCCTTTTATATTGTATTCACCTGATTTGATATAGTCAACACCTAGCTTCCGTAACCCCCGAACGGGCAGATCATCAACATGACCTGCCCGTTCAGAATAATTATCCATATATCGTTACCAACAATTCATTGTCTCCATCGTATCAAGCTTCCTCTGGATCTTGTCAACGACCATATCCCTGATCTCTGTGGTCGTCTTATCCGCTATAACCTCATATGGGATCGGCTCCAGAAATGCAAGCTGTGTCGTCACACGCCTCAGTGACCATCCTTCAAATGGCTTGAAGGAATCATACAGCACGACTGGAACGATAGGACACTTCGCCTTCTTGGCGATCTTGAAGCTTCCCGGCATGAACTCCTTGAGCTCATTGTGACTGTGATCGTATCCTCCCTCCGGGAATAAAATATATCTCCTTCCCGCCTTGATCTCCGTGGATACATCGTTTATAACCTGTACCTGCTGCTTTATGTCTTCCTTGTCAAGTCTCTGTGCCTTCACAAGATCCGTAAGCTGATCTGCTATGAACAGCTTCGACCTCTTGGCATCCATGACATACGTAATCGGTTTGTCATGGGAAACTATAACTCCCAGTACATCATACTTACCCTGATGATTGGCATACATGATATATCCACCCTCCTTAGGAAGGTTCTCCATACCCGTGGCAACCGTCTTGATAAAAGCACGACGTCTCACATGATTGCACATAACCTGTGCCATCTGATAACATATATCCTCACCATATTTTTCCGGGTGTCTAGCATAATACGACATCTTTGGCACATAGTACATGATCAGAAACAAGCACGAAACTATTACCCAAATAAATCTTAACATAAATACCTCTAACCAAATACCTTTAACTCAAAAATGTGTGCATATACATGCACACGTCCTCTTTTTCATAAACTCTTATATACATAGTTCACTGTATATACAGTGAACCATATACTATCTAGTAATTTTCTCAGTAAAGGCAAAAGTTGTCAAGTAACATTTTACCTATTGTGTCTGCACATAAAAAGGCAACGCCACATCGGTTTCATCGTCCCGCTGCTGGCACTGCCTTTTATAATAGACTCGAAGTCCCGCGCTGACGCGCTCTATGTTCGGCTTACGCCGAACGACTTCTCGTTAAAACCGCTTGAAACCCCCAAATGCCTGCAAGCAGGCGCTTGGGGTTTCTGCGCTAGGTTTTATATCTTCTCTGTCACTCTGAGTCTTGTGAGTGCACGGGCAAGTGATGCCTCGCTCTGCTTGTATTCCTTCAGACTCTCTTTCTGTCTGAGTCTCTCTTCCGCTCTGATCTTTGCCTCCTTGGCTCTGACCCTGTCGATATCCTCCGGCTTCTCTGCGGAATCCACGATAAGGACAACTCGGTTATTTACTATCTGAACAAAGCCCTCACCGACAACACCGACTACCTGCTCACCCTTGCTGGTGGTAATCCTGATCTCGCCTATGCTGGTGGCTATGACCATGTTCTCGTGATGTGCAAGAACCGCTTTCTCTCCATCTTCAAGTGGAAGAATGATCTTCTCTACTCGGCCTTCGAAGAATATCTTATTGCTGGAAATAACTCTCAGATAAAATGTATTCATCTACGCACTTCCTTTACTGACCTTTCTCGGCCTTTTCCTTTACTTCCTCTATAGTACCTACATTGAAGAATGCCCACTCAGGATACTCGTCCATCTCACCGTCAACGATCATCTTGAAGCCCTTGATCGTATCCTTGAGACTTACATACTTTCCAGGAATACCTGTGAAGTTCTCAGCAACATGGAATGGCTGTGACAGGAATCTCTGAACCTTTCTGGCTCTGGTAACTGTAAGCTTATCCTCATCTGACAGCTCCTCCATACCGAGGATTGCGATGATATCCTGCAGCTCCTTGTACTTCTGAAGTATCTCCTGTACACGTCTTGCAACATTATAATGCTCCTCGCCGACTATATCAGCCTCAAGAATTCGTGAGCTTGACTCCAGCGGATCTACTGCCGGATAGATACCCTGCTCAACGATCTTTCTTGAAAGAACTGTATTTGCATCCAGATGCGCAAATGTTGTGGCTGGGGCAGGATCTGTAAGGTCATCGGCTGGCACATATACGGCCTGGACTGACGTGACTGATCCTTCCTTGGTAGATGCGATTCGCTCCTGAAGCTCACCCATCTCATTTGCAAGTGTTGGCTGATAACCAACGGCTGATGGCATACGTCCGAGAAGTGATGAAACCTCTGAACCTGCCTGTGTAAATCTGAATATATTGTCGATGAACAGAAGCACATCCTGATGATTTACATCACGGAAATACTCTGCCATTGTAAGTCCTGTCTCTGCAACTCTCATTCTGGCTCCAGGTGGCTCATTCATCTGTCCGAACACCAGGGCGGTCTTGTCGATAACGCCTGACTCGCTCATCTCTGTCCACAGATCATTTCCCTCTCTTGAACGCTCTCCAACACCGGTGAATATTGAGTATCCACCATGTACGGATGCGATATTCTGGATAAGCTCCTGGATAAGGACTGTCTTACCAACTCCGGCACCGCCGAACAGACCGATCTTACCACCCTTTGAGTAAGGTGCAAGAAGATCTATGACCTTGATACCTGTCTCAAGTATCTCGATGACAGGACTCTGATTCTCAAATGTTGGCGGCTCTCTGTGGATTACCCAGTGCTCTGTGTCTGAGAGATCCTCCTTGCCATCTATTGTCTCACCAAGCACGTTGAACAGACGTCCAAGTGTCTGATTTCCTACTGGAACTTTGATTCCTGATCCGGTCGCAACGACTTCCATATCTCTTGAAAGTCCCTCGCTGGCGGACAGCATGATACATCTTACTGTATTATTTCCTACGTGCTGTGCTACTTCCATAACACATTTTTTTCCATGATTATCTACTTCAAGAGCATCCTTGATGTATGGCAGATCGTTGTCTGGAAATTCTACGTCTACGACAGGTCCCATGACCTGTACTATCTTACCATTTTTCAAAACATCAGACCTCCTTTACAATTATTTATTGAGCTTATTAGCTCCTGTCTCTCTGAGCTCTGGCGCCGCCCGCGATCTCTGTGATCTCCTGCGTTATGGCTGCCTGCCTTGCTCTGTTGTATTTGATATTGAGATCATCTAGCATCTCCTTGGCACTCTTTGTGGCTGAGTCCATCGCCATCATTCGGCTGTTCTGCTCACTGCAGAAGGACTCTACCAAAGCACCGTATATATATCCCATGACGCAGTTTGGCACGATTCGGTCAAGCACCGCCTTAGGTGAAGGCTCCATGGTGATCTCCTCGTGGAACACATCCGCAGGAACGCCTGCGAAGTCAGTTCTCTTCATAGGGAGAAGCTGTATCATCTGTGGCTCCACGACCACACTGCTCTTCATGTTGGTATATATGATGTATACTTCATCTATATCGCCGTTCTCATAGTTTTCAAGCATCTTGTCCGCTATGACTCTGGCTCTGTGAAGACTAGGATTCTGCGCTGTATACTGGAAATGTATATCTATAGGCACTCCCTTCTTGGCGAAGTAGTGTCTTCCAACCTGGCCGACTACATACAGCTCACTGTTCGGGTGGGCTGCAAGCTCCTGCTCAGCTATTTTGATTACATTGTGGTTGTAAGCTCCTGCCATACCTTTATCGGCGGTGATCACAAGATATCCACGTCTTCTGTCCTCTTCCTTGATTCCCTCTCTACTGTCGAAGTACAAGTGCTCCATCTCAGGAACATGTCTGAGCATTCTGGCAAGGGCAACCTGAAGTGTGTAGAAATACGGCTCCGTATTCTCAAGATCTGTCCTGGCCTTTTTCAGCTTGGAAGATGAGATCATATACATTGCATTGGTGATCTTCTGAGTATCCTTGATACTCTTTATTCTATTCTGGATTTCTTTGGTATTTGCCAATCAAATCACCTCTCAACGAATCTTCTTATTTCTCCTGAGATCTATCTCTCGATAAACTCCTTAGCGGCTGCGACTATCTTGTCCTTCAGCTCATCGGTAAGCACCTGCTTCTCCTCGATCTCATCCACGATATCCTTATGGGCACTGTGGAAGTATTCAAGCATCTCAAGTTTCTTCTTCTTGACCTCTGAAACCTCAACTGGAAGGAATACCTTATTGGTAGCTGCTACCAGGATGATAACCTCCTCGGCCATTGACAGCGGATTACACAGAGGCTGCTTTAAAAGCTCCATAAGTCCCTTGCCATACTGAAGCTGTTCCTTGGTGTTCTCATCAAGATCTGAACTGAACTGTGTGAACACCTCCATCTCTCTGTACTGTGCCAGGTCGATACGGATACTTCCTGCGGCCTTCTTCATCGCCTTTGTCTGCGCTGCACCACCAACTCGTGATACCGACAGACCGACGTTGACAGCAGGTCTCATACCTGAGAAGAACAGATCGCTCTCGAGGAATATCTGTCCATCTGTGATAGATATAACATTTGTAGGTATATAAGCAGATACATCGCCTGCCTGTGTCTCGATAATAGGAAGGGCTGTGATGGAGCCTCCGCCCAGCTCAT